>Ga0315553_10000101_pt1 | contig 70764 bp, 60 predicted proteins | sample SalMarSW160140MG_FD_203099 | JGI IMG/M metagenome (GOLD analysis project Ga0315553, IMG submission 203099) | Salt marsh sediment microbial communities from the Plum Island Ecosystem LTER, Massachusetts, United States - Salt Marsh Sediment SW1601-40 ... | reverse complement strand
CCCGTGGCGTTTCCGCGCTCCACGACGGGCCTTGCCGCCGGGACATCGATGCTTGCGGCAGTCATTCACGCGGCGCTGGAAATCCTGGAGCGGGCGAGCATTGCGTCGGCCGAGCGATATCCGCGCTCCTATCCGGAGCGTCAAATCGATCCAAGCCGCAACGGCGGGCCGCGGTCATCGGAGGTGCTTTCTCGGCTCAAGGCGGCGGACCTTGCGGCAGGCATCTGGCTGGTCACGGCCGATCACGGCCTGCCGGTCTTCCGGTGCCACGTCATCGAGACGGGCGCCCATCGCGAGATCGCGCCGATGCCGGGTGAGGGGTTCGCCTGCGATTTCACCTATGACGGCGCATTGACGAAAGCGCTCATGGAGGCCGCGCAGGCGCGGGTCACCGCACTGGCCGGGTCGCGCGAGGACATAACCCGCGCCGCCTATCCGGAGCGCTACGACCGGGAGGACCTGGAGGCGCGCCGGCGCATGTCGGTCTCGCCTGGCGACGCAGTCGTGCTTCCCGTCGATCGCGATCCACCCGCCTCTGGCGACGAGGCGCTGAGGGCCGTGCTTGACGCGTTGAAGCGCGCCGGGGCCGAGGCAGTTCTGATCGTGCCGCTCTACAGCAGCAAGAATCCGGACATCGAGGTCGTACGCCTCGTCGCTCCTCCGCTTAGGGACCTCGTCGGAGACTAGGCGATGGAGGGGGATGTCGTCGTCTTTCTCGGACCTACGCTGCCGCGCGCCGAGGCTGCTGAGATTCTGGAGGCCGTCTATCTGCCGCCCGCCGAGCAGGGCTCGGTCGTGCGTGCAGTGCGGGCATATCGGCCAAGAGCGATCGTCCTCGTCGACGGGTCGTTCGGAAAGGTGCCGGCGGTGCGCCACAAGGAGATTCTCTGGGCGCTCGCGAACGGCATTCCAGTCTTCGGGGCCGCAAGCATGGGCGCGATCCGCGCTGCGGAGCTCGCGGTGGTTGGAATGCAGGGGCATGGTTTCGTCTATCGCTGGTATTCGCTGACGCCACTTGCCGACGACGACGAAGTTGCGGTGGCGATGTCTCCACCAGAGCTGGGCGCGGAGGCCCTCAGCGAAGCGCTGATCAACATCCGCTTCACGTTGCGCCAGGCTGTCCGCTGCAGGATCCTGTGCAAGCAAGAGCAGCGCGCGCTCGAGGTTCTTGCCCGCGGCACGCATTTCGTCGATCGGAGCTACGCCCGCCTTCTTGCCGACGGGCGATCCGTGCTGCCTCGCGGATCGAATGCGGCGCTCGAGCGCCTGGCAGACTGGCTTCCGTCCAACGTGATCGACAGAAAGCGCGAAGACGCCGTGGGCCTCCTGACGCGCCTCGCGCGGCGGGAGCCGGGCCTCCTTGACGAAGGTGGGAAAGGTCGCCCGTTCCGATTGACCGAGGCATGGGCCTGCGATCTCGACGCGGCGGGACTCTGGGGCGACGACATCGCGCCACCGTGAGCGACGGCGTTGGGGCGGTGACTTGCGGGGCGATTCATGCCATCTTTTGCGATGGAAGAGGGGCCCGCTTCATGGATGCCGCTGGGCAGTTGCCGTCAGGTGCAAGCCGCGCGGTTTCGCGGCTTGGGACCCGCTTTCTCATCTTTCCCCAACCTCCGTTCATCCCGGGCTACGAGCGACCGGAGACGGTCTGGGTCTCTACTCCGCCGAGCCGCATCGGGCCCGGGCCGGCCGACGGCCGGATGTACGTGGTCGACCCGCTGATCGACAAGCCGCCGTATCAATTTCCCTACTTGCCGCCCTATAGAGGTCCTCTGAGGCCGCCGGCCGAACCCGGCCCCGACGGCCATTTCGACACTATTCCGATCGGGACGCCGGAATTCGCGGCGGCGCATCTTTTTGCCTGCGTCCGGCGCGTCCTCGACATCTGCGAGAGCTATCTTGGGCGAGAGATCCCGTGGTTCTTTGAGCCGACCTACGACCGTCTGGAGATGGTGCCGCGGCTCCATTGGGACAACGCGCAGTCCGGCTACGGTTTCCTGGAGATGGGCGAGGACAGCGCGCGCGGGGAGCCGCAGCTTTTTGCGCTGAACTTCGACGCAGTCGCGCACGAGGTCGGGCATCTTGTCGTGTTCGGCGTCATGGGCCTGCCGGTGCGCGACCCGCCGCACGAATACTTCGCATATCACGAGGCCGTCGCCGACTTCATCGGGCTCATATCTCTCCTGCACTTCGACACCGCGCTGGACCTTCTGCTGCGGCGGACGCGCGGCAACCTGCTTATCGCCAACGAGCTCGATCGGTTCGCCGAGCTCTCCGACGAGAAGCAGGTCCGCCTGTTCAGCCATTCGCTGCGGATGGGCGACGTGAGCAGCGAGGTGCACGACCTTTCCAAGCCGTTCGCCGGGGCGCTCTTCGACATCCTGATCGAGCTGTACCAGGTGCTGCTCTTCGAGCGCGGCCTCTCCGATCTCGATCCGCGCGATTTCCGCGATCTGCGCAGCGAGCTCTCCGAAGAAGGGCTGGAGCAACAGCTTTCGATCTCAGTGGCGGATCATGAGGTCGAGCATTTCGCGATGAAGTCCGCGCTGGAGGAGGCGCGCGACCTGATCGGCGAGATACTGGTGCGGTCCTGGGTGGATCTCACCCCGGACACTCTGGATTACCGGGAGGCGGCCTGGGCCATGGTCACGGCCGCCGAAACAGGGCGCGCGAGGCGTTTCGCCGGCAGCGTCGTCGATAATTTCACTTGGCGGGGGATCCTTTGAACGATCCTCGGGACCGCAGCCGACGACACTAAAAACGGCGCCTGAAAGCGGCGCGATAGAACTCAGAAAGGGAGAAGCATCATGTCGTGCGAAGACGTACCGGCTCCGCCACTCGTCAACAACTTCGTGCCCGACGAGATCATTCTGTACGGAGTGAAGATCAACTCCGGCACCGACAAGGGAACCGTGCACTTTGAGGGCAAGCGGCTGCTTCTGGAGGTTCGCCCTCTCGATTCAGAGACCCCCCTCGGCCCGGACAAGATCGCGATGGCGGTGATCTACGGCTATGCCTACGAGGGACATTGCTATCGGTTGGACAAGCCGAAGCTCGTCGTCTTCGAGTACGTCAGAAGCGAGCGGCCGGCGGCCGGATGTGGCTTCGACGAAAGCTACAGCATGTGGCGGGTACGCTCGAAGCTTACGATGATCGAGCTGACCACCACTGTCGATCTCGCCGAGAAGCTGGTTCTCGATGCGAACCTTCCCGGCAACCGCGCGCCGAATACCTACGGAAACAGCATGCAGATGGCCCACCGCGGCAATCGGCTGAGCCGAAACGGCGGAGGGTAGGGGACGCTCCTTTTGCGAGTCCTCGAGACAAAGCGCAAAAGGCTGCGCCGCTCATCTTCGAGGGCTCGTCGGTCTTGACCCGGAGGACGGTCAGGTGGCGGTTTTTGTGCCCTTCTTCGCCGTCTTCTTCGGTAGGCTCGAATCGTCCACGGCGCAGACTTCCTTGTCGTGCACGAGCTTGTTGCCGTCGTGCACGTTGTAGGGTCCGTCAGAGGCGGTAGCCACTTCTATCATTATGCTGCCGGTATCCGGGTTCTGATCGAAGCCGCCAATGTCGATCGCCCAATTCGCGTCGGAGGGCGTTTGTCGCTTCGGTCCGAAGGGCTGAGGAGTCAACAGGTCGGTGACCCGTATGAATTTGGCGCTGCCCGTCGCATGTATGTATATCCGCGGCATCGCTTGTCCTCCTCGGGAGCCCGGGACAGGGTGAGGAGAGTGCAGGGGCTGCCCTCGCTTGTAAAGCTATGGGCCGGGGCGCAGGTATCGGCGTTCGCGCCTGCTAGGCGACGGGCGTCGTCGAACACCGTCATCACCATCGCCAACGCCGCCATCAGCGTAAGAAGCACGACGGCTTCTTTTGCGGTGGCACAGGCGGTGAGCGTCTCTTTCCACACGGAATCCGCTGCGGTTTCGGGAGGCTTGCGCATTGTCAGCTCCCTGGTCTGGTATGGAGTGCCCTCATTTGAGCGGATTTGCTTGCCGGGTCTGTAGGAATCGTCACATCCGCGGTGCGGGCGGAAAGAGGCACTGCAGGCCCTTTGCAGCTTCTGGACAGAGCGGACAGGAAAGCCGGACATGATCGCTTCCACAGTATTCCTGCCGAGGCTTGGCGAAGCCGACCGGGCGGCGGTCGCTTCGCGCTGGGCGGTGCAGAAATACCGGCGCGGCGAGGTCATCCTGGCGCACGACGACTCGGGGCGCGACGTCTTCTTCGTTCTGGAGGGGCGTGTCAGGGCAACGATCTTCTCGGAGAATGGACGCGCGGTCGCCTACCGTGACATTGGAGCCGGCGATATCTTCGGCGAGCTCGCTGCAATCGACGGAAAGGGCAGGTCGACCAACGTCGTTGCGCTCGAGTCGGTACGGGCGGCGAGGCTCTCCGAGGCCGCATTCCGCGATCTCGTGGATGCCTGCCCCGGCTTCACCTGGGCGCTTCTCGAGCACCTCTCGGCGCAGATGCGGCGCATGACCGATCGGGTCTACGAGTTCAGCACGTTAGTCGTGCGCAAGCGCCTGATCCGGGAGCTTCTTCGCTTAGCCGAAGGCTCTGATGCCGCTGCGGGCGAAGGTTCGATCAAGCCTGCGCCCACACACTTCGATCTTGCCGCCCGGATAAGCACGCACCGGGAGGCCGTCTCGCGAGCGATGAGCGAGCTTGCGCGGCTCAAGCTGATCGAAAAGCGCCGAGGGTCTCTGGTGTTGCGTGACCTGCAAGCGCTGAGGTCGCTAGGAGATATCAAGGACGCTCTTTGATTGGAGCTACGATTTCTTGCGGATGCCCTACACTGAACGCTAGCGGCAGCAGGGTCCGCTACCGGTGCGTAGGAAAAGCCGCAATCAGCATTTCGACGAAGCTCTTGAGCTTCATTCCAACCTTGCCGCCCAGGCGGGATGCGCTCTCGCACGCGACAATTCGGGGAGCGTTTTTCGCCGCTTCTATATCATAGATATGGATACACATCAGTTCGTCCGTTGACTTCAATAATTGCGTGCCGGATGATGCTCCGAGCGGCAAATCCAACAAAACAAGCTGCGAAGAGGGAGGAAGACGGATGATCAACAGGCGCCTGTTGGCCCTGCTTGTCGGGCTCGTGCTGGCCAGCCCGGCCCTTGCGCAGGGCACTTCTGACGTACCCCGCAACGAGACGCTGATCGTCGAGAACCCGGAAGGGACGATCAAGAACGCCGGATGGTTCAACATCTGGGCGACGAATGCCGGCGGCCGCTCCACCGGCCTGCAGCAGCTGACGATGGACACGTTCTGGTACATCGATCCGGACCACGGTCTGGACGGCGTCTGGGACAACTCGCTGGCCTCCGAGCCACCGATCTACAACGCCGACTTTACCGAGATGACGGTGAAGCTTCGTCCGGGGCTTTACTGGAGCGACGGTGTCGAGTTCACGGCTGACGACGTGATCTTCACCATCAACACCCACATGAACACCAAGGGTCTCGTGTGGAGCGCACCGGTTCAGCTCAACGTCGACAGCGTCTCCGCTCCCGACAAGTACACGGTCGTGTTCAAGCTGAAGAAGCCGAATTCGCGCTTCCACGCCCTCTTCACGGTGCGCTGGAACGCCATGTGGATGATGCCGAAGCACGTCTTCGAGGGTAAGGACCCGCTGAAGTACGACTTCAACCCGCCCGTCTCCCTCGGCTCCTACGTACTGCACGGCTACGACCCGAACGGTCAGTGGTTCACGTGGGAGAAGCGCGAGGACTGGCAGCGGACGTCGCTGGCCCGTTTCGGCGAGCCCGGCCCGAAATACGTGACCTATCTCGATCCGGGTCCGCCCGACAAGCGCGTCATCGCGCAGCTCAACCATGAGCTCGACATCATCCACGACACCTCACCGGAAGGCGTCTTCACGCTTGTGAAAGAGTCGCCGACCTCGAGGGGCTGGTTCCCGGGCTTCCCCTACGGGCACCCCGATCCGACGCTCGCGCAGGTGATCTTCAACAACCAGAATCCGAAGTTCCAGGATCGCGACGTTCGCTGGGCTCTGGCTCTGGCGCTCGACATCAAGCAGATCGTAATGGCCGGCTATCGCGGCGCGGCGACGATCTCCGCGATCGCTGTCCCGCCGACCGGCACGCATCCGGAGTTCTATCACAAGCCGATGCAGGAATGGCTGACGAACTTCGAGCTCGACACGGGCAAGAAGGTGATCAAGCCCTACGACCCGAACATGGGCCGCGAGATCGCCGACATGCTGCGTCCGTCGATGGGTGACCAGATCCCGACCGATCCGGACCAGATCGACAACGCGTTCGGGCTCGGCTGGTGGAAGCAGGATCTCGAGGCTGCCACTCAGCTTCTCGAGCGCGCCGGCTTCACCAAGCGCGGCAGCGACTGGTACATGCCGAACGGCGAGCGCTTCTCCATCAAAGTCGTGGTGGAAGGCGAAGCGCGTCCGGTGATGACCCGCGGCGGCTCGATGGTTGCCGAGCAATGGCGGCGCTTCGGCATCGACGCCACCACCGAATCTGCGCAGGCGTCGTTCCTGACGCGGCGCAACGGCGGTGACTTCGAGACTATCATCTCGTGGAGCGTGGAGACCTGGGGCGGCCATCCCGACCTCAGCTTCTTCCTCGACAGCTGGCACTCGCAGTTCCTGTCGCCCCCGGGCGAGGTTCAGACGCCGCGCAACTGGTCGCGCTACTCGAACCCCGATCTCGACAAGATCATCGAAGAGATTCGCGGGACCGCCTTCGACGATCCGAAAGGCATCGAGCTCGGCAAGGAGTTCATCAAGCTCGCGGTCGAGGAAATGCCCGTCATTCCGCTGATGTCCTACAACGTCTTCACGATGATGGATCAGACCTACTGGACCGGCTATCCGAACGCGGAGAAGGATCCTTACACGGACCCGGTTCCGAACTGGGGCAACTCCCGCGCCATGATGGTCAGGCTCAAGCCGACCGGAAAGTAGCGGCCTCCCGGCCTGGCGGAGCGGCTTCGGCCGCTCCGCTGCCCTTTTTCTGAGAAACAAACGCTTTCCCGGGCCCGCTTATGCGACGTTACCTGCTCTATGTCGCCAAGCGGCTCGCGCAGTTCTTCCTTGTCGTTTTCATCGGCATATCGCTGACCTTCTTCATCACGCACCTGACGCCGATTGACCCGGTCGAGCAGATGGTCTCGTCGATGACGGCTTTCGGCAACACCAGCCCCGAGGCTGTGAAGATGATGCGTGAAGCGCTGCAGGAACTCTACGGAGTCCAAGGCAACCTTCTCGAGCAGTACTTTACCTATTTGAGCCGCATCCTCGTGCTCGACTTCGGGCCGTCGCTTTCTGCCTTCCCGACTCCGGTCTCGGTGCTGATCGAGCGCGCGCTTCCATGGACCATCGGCCTTCTTTTCACCTGCACGATGCTCTCTTGGCTCATAGGAAACATGCTCGGCGGGCTTGCTGGCTATTTCCGCAACAGCCGCATCTTGAAGGTGCTCGGCGCGGTGGCGATGGGCTTTCACCCCATCCCCTACTACATTATCGCGTTCGTGCTGCTGATCCTGTTCGGCTATTTGTGGCCGATTCTGCCGATTACGGGCGGCTCCGGCCAGAACATCCCTCAGGGCTTCACCTTCGAATACATCACGAGCGTGCTGAGCCACTCCATCCTGCCGGCGCTTTCGATCATCCTCGTCGGCATCGGCGGCTGGTTCCTCGGCATGCGCGCTCTAGTGTCGAACATCGTCACGGAAGACTACGTGCTCTACGCTGAGCTCGGCGGCGTGAAGCGGAGCCGCATTCTTCCCTTTTACGTCATCCGCAATGCGCTCGTGCCTCAGATCACAGGCCTCGCGATGTCGCTCGGCGCGATCTTCAACGGCGCGATCATCGTCGAGCAGGTGTTCAGCTATCCCGGGCTCGGGCGGCTTCTGATCGGCGCGGTCTATTCGGCCGATTACAGCCTCGTGCTCGGCGTCACGGCGATTTCGATCATTGCGGTGTCGGCGTCGGTCTTCCTGATCGACATCCTCTACCCGCTCTTCGATCCGCGCGTTCAGCTCACGTGACGCCATGCTGAAGATCGCCCGCGACCTCTTCCGTTACAATCGCGAGTTCGCCCTCGGGTCGGTCCTGATCGCATGCGTGATCGGCATTGCGGCGCTTTCGGTGTTCTCGCCCTACAATCCGCTCGACACCTATGTTGTGCCGCCAGACGTGCCGCCCTCCTGGGCCTATCCGCTTGGCACGACCTCGCGCGGGCAGGACACGTTCTGGATCCTCACCTTCGCGATGCGGAACACGCTGCTCTTCGGCTTCACCGTTGCGATTCTGAGCCGACTGATCTCGCTCCTCGTCGGCATGGTGTCCGGTTATCTCGGCGGACTCGCAGACCGCGTGCTGATGTCGATAAACGACACGTTCATTGTCGTCCCGCTCTTCCCGCTTCTCGTTCTCTTCTACTTCGTTATGCGCGACTACATGTCGTGGGCGCTGCTCGCGCTCGTCATGGCGAGCCTTGGCTGGGCTTACGATGCGCGGCTCATCCGCTCGATCATGATGAGCCTCAAGGAGCGCGAGTTCACGCGCACCAGCGTCTTCTCCGGAATGACCACGCGCCAGATCGTACTGCGCGAGCATCTCCCCTACGTTCTGCCGATCGTCTTCTCCACCACGCTCAACAATATCAACTGGTCGATCGGCCTCGAAGTGACGCTCTCGGTGCTCGGCTTCACCAACCTCGATACCCCGACCATCGGAACTATGATCTTCTGGGCAAACCAGCACAGCGCGATGGTCTCGGGCGTGTGGTGGTGGTTCACCTTCCCGACGCTGTCCATCACCGTCACCTTCATCGGGCTCTTCATGCTCGCCGTGTCGATGAACGAGTACATCGACCCGCGCAGCCGGCTGAGCCGCATGGGCGGCACCACATCATGAAGCCTGAAACCGGGGGAAACGACCAACTGCGCGGGGTGAAGCGCAACTCCGACCCGGTCCTCAGAGTCACCGGGCTGCGCGCCTATTTCAATATGCGCTACTTCGGCATCGCGCGGGAGGTGCGCGCGGTCGACGACATCAGTTTCATCGTCCGTCGGAATGAAATCTATGGCCTTGCCGGGGAATCGAGCTGCGGCAAGACGACGTTGATAAAGACAATCGCCGGCGCGATACGGCCGCCCCTGGAAGTCATTTCAGGCTCGGTGGAGTTCGATTTCGGGAAGCGGCGGGTCAGCATCTACGAAGCCGCGCCGGAGGAAATCGAGGACATACGCTGGGAGCACCTGTCCTACATCGTGCAGGGCTCGATGAACGTGCTCAACCCGCTGCGGCGGGTGCGCAATGCGTTCCTCGACTTCGCCTTCCGGCACATCGGCAAATCCATGCCGGAGTTTCAGCGCATCGTCGAAGATCACCTGAAGCGACTGCATCTCGAGCCATCGGTGCTTGAGGCCTATCCGCACGAGCTTTCGGGCGGCATGCGACAGCGCGTGACGATCGCGCTCGCCACCGTGTGCCGGCCGGAGTTCATCATCGCCGACGAGCCGACCACTGCGCTCGATGTCGTGGTGCAAAAGAGCGTTCTCGCGATGATCCGCGAAGTCCAGCAAGAGATCGGCTCGTCGATGATTTTCGTGACGCACGACATGGCGGTGCACGCCAACATGGCCGACCGCCTCGGCATCATGTACGCGGGCCGACTGGTGGAGGAGGGACGAACTGCCGACGTCTTTGCCTCACCGATGCATCCCTACACCGCACATCTCATCTCCAGCCTGCCGCGGATTGGCGATCTCTCCATCAAGCAGGCGCTCGAGGGGGCGCCGCCCAATCTCTCCGACCCGCCAAGCGGGTGCCGGTTTCATCCGCGCTGCCCGCTCGCGATGGATATCTGCCGGCGCGAGAATCCGACGCTTACCACGCTTGCCCCGGAGCATCGCGTCGCATGCTTCGCCGCAAGTCCAAAGGTCAAGCCGAGCGGCGAGACAACCGGGTCACGACTGGAACATGCGGAGGCGATGCAGTGACGTCGTCGATCTCACCGCTGCTCGAAGTCGACCATGTGACGAAGACCTATGCGATGGGCGGGCTGCTCGCCCGGAACGCATTTCCGGCGGTCGACGACGTAAGCTTCACTCTGGAGGCGGACCAGCCGGAAATCTTCGCGATCATTGGTGAATCTGGGAGCGGAAAGACCAGCCTCTCCCGCATGATCCTTGCCACGGTTGCGCCGACGAACGGCTCCATTCGCTTTCGCGGCAAGGATCTTTCGACGCTTCATGGCCGTCGCGCGCGCCTCGACTTCATGCGCGAGGTGCAGCCGATATTCCAGAACCCGTTCGAGGCTTTCAATCCGCTGAAGCGCGTCGATCGCTATCTCTTCACCACCGCGCGCCGCTTCACCAAGGCGCGCAAGCGCATCGACGTCGAGGCGGTGGCGGACGATGCGCTGCGGAAGGTCGGCCTTTCGCTCGCCGAGGTGAAGTCGCGGTTCCCGCACGAGCTCTCCGGAGGTCAGCTGCAGCGCACGGCGGTGGCGCGCGCCTTGATCCCGGGGCCGTCGCTGATCGTGGCCGACGAACCGGTCTCCATGGTCGACGCATCGCTCAGGATGTCGATCGTCAACCTCTTCAAGACGCTGCGGGACGATCTGAAGGTTTCGATTATCTACATCACTCATGACCTCGCGACCGCATACTACATCAGCGACCGCATCATCATCATGCAGAAGGGCAAGGTGGTCGAAGGCGGGAACGCGCGCGCGGTCCTCGATAATCCGCAGCATCCTTATTCGATCCTCCTGAAGGAGTCGGTCCTTTCGCCGGTGGTCGCCAATCAATCCAAGGCGGGCGCCGCAAGCACGGCCGGCGCGGAGCCGCCCTTCCACGAAGACGTCGATCGACGCGATCGCGTCAGCGAGGCGCCGAGATGATCGCCGCCGAGCACCATCCAGCTCTTTCCCGCGTTCCCTTTGGAGCAAAGACCGATGCTTAAAGCTGACGTTCGTTTCGACCGAGACTTCATCATCGGCGTCACCGACCGGCGACTGTTCGGCGCCTTCATCGAGCACTTGGGCCGCTGCGTCTATGGCGGGATCTACGAACCCGGCCATCCGACGGCGGACAAGAACGGTTTTCGCGGCGACGTGCTCGCGCTCATCCGCGAGCTTTCGCCGACGATCATGCGCTATCCGGGCGGCAACTTCGTCTCCGGTTACAACTGGGAGGAAGGCGTCGGCCCGCGTGAGAAACGCCCCCGTCGTCTCGACCTTGCTTGGAGGTCGACCGAGTCGAACGCCTTCGGCACGAACGAGTTCATCGACTGGTGCCGGCTTGCCGGGATCGAGCCGATGCTCGCCGCCAATCTCGGCACCCGCGGCCCTGACGAGGCGCGCCACTTCGTCGAGTACTGCAATCACCCCTCTGGCACGACGCTTTCGGATCTGCGCCGCTCGCATGGTTGGGGGGAACCGCACGCGGTGAAGCTCTGGTGCCTCGGCAACGAGATGGATGGGCCCTGGCAGATGGGGATGAAGACCGCCACGGAGTACGGCCGAATCGCGGCGGAGGCGGCGAAGATGATGAAGATGACCGACCCGAGTATCGAGCTCGCGGCCTGCGGGTCATCGGGCCGCAAGATGTCCACCTACGGCGAGTGGGAGCGGGTCGTGCTCGAGCACACGTTCGAGCACGTCGAGTTCATTTCGCTCCACACTTATCTCAACAATTACGCCGACGACACGCCGTCCTTCCTGGCGAGCGCGGACTTGATGGACAGCTTCATCGAGGAGGTCGTGGCCATCGCCGACTCCGTCGCCGCCAAGCGGCGCTCCGAGAAACGCATCATGCTGAGCTTCGACGAGTGGAACGTGTGGTACCGCACGCGGCGCGGCCAGGACAACCGCACGCTCCCCAACTGGCCGGAAGCGCCGCCCATCCTGGAAGAGGTCTACAACATGCAGGACGCGCTGGTCTTCGGCGCCGCCTGCATCTCGCTCATCAACCACGCTGACCGGGTGAAGGTCGGGTGCCTGGCGCAGATGGTCAATGCCATCGCGCCGATCCTGACGGCGCCGGGGGGGCCGGCCTGGCGGCAGACGATCTTCTGGCCGTTCTCCGACTTCAGCAATCTCGGCCGCGGGCGCGTGCTCAAGGCGCATGTCGAGTCGCCGACCTATGCGACGCGCTACTACGACCCGACGCATACCGAAGATCTCTACGACACGTTGGACGCCGTGCCCTACCTGAAGCTCTCCGCCGTTCACGACGACGACAACAGCACTGTTACGCTGTTCCTGCTGAACCGGCATCTGAGCGAGGAGATGAGCGTCATCGTGTCGGCGCACGGCTTCGGCGAGCTGACCAAGCTCAAGGCGCATCAGCTGCGCGATGCGGACCTTCTGGCGGTGAACACGAAGGAGTGCCCGGACCGGATCAAGCCGGGCGAATTCAAGGCTTTGAAATCGAAAGCGGGCGACGTGGAGCTTGTCCTCGCGCCGGCGTCCTGGACCGTCGTTCAGTTCAAGCACGCCGCGTGAGCGGAGACGTCATGCGGCTTCAGCGGCGCAGGTGAAGCCGCATGACGATGTCCTGGTCGTAGTTGCCGAAGCCCTTGCCGAAGATGTTCACCCCGCCGGGGTGGCTGGCCTTGGAGTCGATACCGATCTTCATCCGTATGGAATGATGTTGCGGCAAGCCGATGTCGGCGATCGTGACATCGGAGATGCTGACCCCGTCGATGAAGGAGCCGGTCTGGTTGATGCGCCAAGTCTTCAGCTTGCCATACTGCGAGCCTTCGAGCTTCCACCAATTCGGCGTGTGGACGCCGCGCTTGTCGCCAAAGTCGCCGGGCGAGGTCCATGTGCCGATCGCGACGTCGTTGATCCAAACCGTGATGTCGGAAGGCCAGTTCAGGCTCGTGCCGGGTACCTCGGAGGAAAGCTCCATCGAGAACTCGAGCGTCTCGACCGCGGACTTGAGCAGTTTGGCGTTGTTCGGGAATTTGTACTCGACATAGCCGCGGCCGAACCAGATGAGCGCTGCCTGCACGCGGTTCGGATCGAGAAAGAAGTCGGGCACATCGAGCAGGCCGATCACGCCGTCGGTGGAGCAGAGCCCGCAGGGCGCGCTTACCTCGCAGCTCGTGAACAACCCGAGCGGCATCGCCACCTCGACGAGATTGTTGTTGCGCCGTGCGGCGGAAGACTCGAAGCGCAGCACGACCTCGTCGTATTTGGCCGAGCAGATCTTCTGGTGACCCTTCTTCGCCTTGATCGTCTTCGTCCCGATCAAGCCTGCCTCTTCGAGTGCCTGGATGTTGGTGGCGACCGTCGACTGCGGCAGCCCCAGCTCGTGGCTTATCTCGTTGACGTTGAGGCTGCCCTTCTCGTGCAGGAGCCGCAGGATGCGCATGCGGACCGCCGAGGCCAGGCCCCTGAGGACGCCGACACCGTCGTCCGGGGTGATCGTGAGAAAGTTCGGTTTCATCCGACGGTATATATCAGGGAATTTGATCTAAACCAGAGACCTTCATAGGCCGCTAGGAGCGAACGAGGGAGATCAGCGAGACGCCACTGCGCGGAAGAAGAAAATTGAGCGAAATCAAGCCATTGTCCGGCTTGAACCGCACCGACTCGCCTAACTCCTGAAGTCGGCTCGCCGCTTCTAGGCGGGAATATTGTGGGGCGGACGGCGGCTGCGGCGCGCCCATCGCCAGGAAGATGGGCTGGGCATTGCAGTGGTCGCCGTCGACGCGAAAGTGCCGGCAGTCGAAGACATCGCCTTCTGCGGATATGTCGAGCACGATCCTAACCATGCCCTCCTTCGGCAGGTCGTCATCGTGATAATTCCACACGAGGACGTTGATCGCGTCCTTGTCACGCGTGGCGATCAGGTCGACGTCTGGCGCAGTCCTGACACCCTCGGCAAGAATCGTATCGAGTGCGAGCGCGCCGGTGCTGGTGGCGGCTAGTCGCTCGCCTTTGAGCTTGGCGAGCAGGCGAAGCGCGTTCAGGACGGGCTTTGCAATACCATTCGTGGCAAGCTCTCGATAGCCGGCGAAGAACGGTTCTCCCTCGTACTCGAACGCCCAAGTGACCGCACCCTCGATGGTCACGCCGGCGCGCGCGGCAAGCTCGTCGGTGCGCGCGATCGCCTCGACGATGGAAGCGCCGTAGAGCGGGCCTTCGCGATAAACGTTCTCCGGATGGGTTGCCGCGGAACACGCCGCGCAGCCTTCCGGATCTGACTCGCCCAGGATGACGGGGAGGCCCGCCAGCTCAGGATAAGCGCGGACGATCTCAAGTCCCGCCGCGATCGAGCCGAGTTGGCGCGCAATCCCCATGCGGACACGGCCATCGACGACCTGCGGCTGACCCTTGGCGTGAAAGGCGACGAAGTCGAGCTTTGTGCCGGTCTCGCCGGTGACGAAGTTCTTCCCGCGGGTGGCGTGGTCAAGGAAGCCGCGCAGATAATCCGCCGCGCGGTTATCGATCGGGCCGCAGGTATGCGGGCCGCCGACGCGCGCCGCCGGGATGGCCCGTCTAATGGCCGCGGCGGCGACATCGTGCAGCCGGTAATACTCTTCGCGTGCGCCGCGCCAATAATGTCCGTCGGGCTCGTTCCAGATTTCCCACGGCCAGGTGGCGACGCGCTCCGCCCCATATCGGTCGGACATGTGGCGCGCCCACGCTTCCACCAGATCACCCCAGCGCTTGTAGTCCTTTGGCGGCCACGCCCAGCCGGTCGTGATGCCGGTCCGCGGGAAATCGTGCCGGTAGGGGGCGGGTCCAGTCGAAAGCGCTTCGGGCATGAAGCCGGCCTGTACGAACGGCGTCACGCCAGCGTCCACGTAGGCGTCGAAGATGCGGTCGAGAATGGTCCAGGAGTAAACGGGCTGGCCTGCGTGGTCCTCGAAATACGCGTCCGTCGAGCCCCATTTCAGCGCCGGCGTTCCGTCACCCGAGGTGAGAAGGTTGTGCGCGCGAACGTAGACAGGTCCGTCGTGCAAGCCGGCGAGATCGGCGAGAAGCTTCCGCCCGTTTGGCAGATAGGTGTAGTTCGGTTCGTCGTATCCGAACCAGTTCCAGATCGGCCGCCATGGCCCGATCGGCCGATCGGCGTCGACATGCATCCTGACGGTCGGAAGATCGCGGGGTGCCGCGTGATCCGGCTGCATCGGTTGTCCTGTGCCTCCCCACGAACGCCAGCGCCAAAATCACCTGCCAGCGCCGGCGGGGCAAGGTTCGCAACCCGCGTGCCGCTCGGGCGAGGATTGCTGGCGGGCAACCAGCCTACCTCAGGGCGAGCGGCGGAACAGGGTTTCCTTGAACGTCCGAGTCTGCCGGGTGAGAGCGGCTTCGGTCGGGAGACGCTCCATCGAGCTTGCGCCGTAGAAGCCGTGGCAGATCTTGGCGCGCGCCAGCACGTAGGCGGCGTCCTCCGGCATAGCGATCGGACCGCCATGGCAGAGCACGATCACGTCGCTGCGGGCCGACAGCGCAGCGTCAGCGATCTCGTCGATCAGCGTGACGCATTCGTCGAGCGACTTCGCCGTCTCGCCGCCGACCGAGCCACCGGTCGTGATGCCCATGTGCGCGACGACGATGTCGGCGGCGGCAGCGACCATCGCCGTCGCGTCTTCTGCCGAGAAGACGTACGGCGTGGTGAGCAGGTCCTTTGCGTGGGCGCGGCCGATCATGTCGATCTCGAGCGCATAACCCATGCCGGTCTCCTCCAGGCTCCGGCGGAAGAGCCCGTCGATCATCCCGACGGTCGGGAAGTTCTGCACGCCAGAAAAGCCCATCGTCTTCAGTTCGTCGAGGAGGGGATCCATGAGCACGAAGGGGTCGGTGCCGTTGACGCCCGCGAGCACTGGTGTGTGCTTCACCACCGGGAGAACTTCCCGCGCCATCTCCTTTACGATCTCGTTGGCGTTGCCGTACGCAAGCAGCCCGGCGAGCGAGCCGCGTCCCGCCATCCGGTAACGACCGGAATCATAGATGACGATGAGGTCGATGCCGCCGGCTTCCTCGCATTTTGCCGAAAGACCAGTGCCTGCGCCACCGCCGACGATCGGCTCGCCGCGGTCTGCCATGGCGCGAAGCCTCGCAACAAGTGCGCTGCGTTCGGATCGTGGCATGCTTTCTCCTTGTTAGCGCGCGATGCCGCGGAAGCTCTCCGCCAAGGCGGCAGCGAAGGCCGGGTCGTTGACGTGGTGCGGCAGCTCGATCAGCTGACGCTTGCCAGTTGGCTTGAGCGTTGAGCGGATCGCGTCGAAGAGCGCGGCGTCGGCCTCCGGGTCGTGGAAGGGCTGGCCCGGCGCGTCGATGGCGGACACGCCGCCGAGCGGCAGAAGAAAGCGTACCTCACCGTCGCAGCAGTTCAGCCGCTCGGCGATCCACTGGCCCGCAGCGTGGTTCTCCTCCGGCGTGGTGCGCATCAGCGTCACCTGCGCATTGTGGACGTGCAACGTGCGCCCGCCGAATTTCGCCGGCACGGTGTCTTTGGCGCCGAAATTGACCATGTCGAGCGCGCCGACCGAGCCGACATAGGGAAGCTTCGTGCGCGCGACCGCGCCGAACCGGTCGTCGCTGCAGGCGAAGACGCCGCCGACCAGGTAATCGGCGACTTCCGTCGTGGTGGCGTCGATCATCCCGGCAACCACGCCCGAGTCGGCGAGCTTCTCCATCGACTGCCCGCCGACGCCGGTGGCGTGGAAGACGTAGCACTCGTAGTCGCCCTCGAGTGCATCGCGCAGGGCGGTCACACAGGGCGTGGTCACGCCGAACATCGTCATGCCGAGACCCGGCCTGTCGGAGACGGAGGCGGGGACGCGGCGGAGTGCCATGCCCGCAGCAGCGTGCGCGGCGTTGCCGATCACCTGGCGGCTGATTGCGTTGAGGCCGGCTACGTCGACCACCGAATACATCATGGCGAGATCGTTCGGACCGACATAGGGCGCGACATTGCCGGAGGCGACGGTGGAGACCATCAGTTTCGGCGTGCCGACCGGCAAGGCGCGCATGGCGGCGGTGACGAGTGCGGTGTTGCCCGAGCCGCCGAGGCCAAGCACGCAGCCGATGTCGCTGCGTGTTGCAAGATATCGGGTCAACGCGATCGACATCGCCGCCAGCGCCTCGCCGCGATCGTGCTTGCCGAGCACCGCGCCGGCGCCGTCGGGGTGATGACCCGCGACCTCTTCAGGCTTTGCGTCAGCGGGGGACTCTGACGAGCGAGTGCCGACGTCGACGAGCAGCGCGCGTGCGCCCGCGGCCTCGACCATGGCCTTGGCGTAGCCGAGCTCCGCCGCCTTCGTATCCATCGTTCCGACGACATAGACGGTCATGTCGTCCTCCTCCCTTGCCGGCCGGACGGTTGCCGCGTTCATCCGCACGCTTAATTTGCATATTGCATATTCTTTTTCTTATTTGTATATTGCATGTCGAGATCGCGATTGAAAGAGCCATGACCGAGCTTCGCCACCTGACGCTTCGTGAGCGAATCCACGACGAGATCGTGCGGATGATCGTGTCTGGCGAGCTGCCGCCGGGCGCGTCGCTGGACGAGCGCGCGCTGGTCGAGCGGCTCTCCGTCAGTCGCACGCCGTTTCGCGAGGCGATCGGCACGCTGGCGAAAGAGGGGCTGATCGAGATTCGCCCCTATCGCGGCTTCAATGTCCGCAGCTTCACGCCGAAGGAGGTCAACGACCTCTACGAGCTGCGCAAGACCTTGGAGGGTCTGGCGATCCGCCTCGCCGTCGCCAACATCTCCAACCGTGACATCGCCAAGCTCGAGGAGATGCTGGACTCCGGCGTCACCGCGCTGAGGGACGGCGACATGGCCGGCTACGCGGAACATGATCGGGCGTTCCACGAGACGATCGCCGCGCTTTCCGACAATCACGCTTTGGTGGACGCGCTCTCGCGCCTGTCGTTGCAGATTCAGATCTGCCGCGTCTTCGCCAACCAGAGCCCCGAGCTCGCCGAGCGCGCGGCGCGCGAGCGCGACGCCATCCTGGGGGCGCTGCGCCAGCGCGACGCCGCCGCCGCGGAGCGGCTGATGATCGAGCACATCACCGACGTCCAGCGAGCCGTGATCGAGCGCCTCGCGACGATGGAAGCGCCGCCGGCTCCGTGCTCGGCGCGGGGAAGGAAGCGACGCCTGCAGTCGTGAAGGGCGGGCGACTGCAGCCCGCAGCAAGAGAAGAACAGGGAGGAAGACATGACGAACAGAAGCGGGACCGCGCTGGCGCTTGCCGCGGCGCTGGCCCTTACGGTCGCCTCGGGTGCGGCCTGCGCCGAGACTCTCAGGATGTGGGGCCCGGAGCAGATCTCCGATCCGGTGACGCTCGAGCTGTGGAACGACATCAAGGCCGGTTTCGAAGCCGACAATCCCGGCGTCACGGTGGAGTTCATCCCGCCGACCGGCACCATCACCAACGGGGCCGTTCAGGCGGCAATCCAGTCCGATGCCGGCCCAGACGTCGTGCTGACCAATTCCGGCATCGGACGCATCAGCGTCGTCGCCAAGGCGAAGCTCGTCGCGCCTCTAACGGCGCACTACGACAACGACGGTTGGGACAAGCTGCTCTATCCGTGGCTCTACACGGAGTTGAAGCGCCAGTTCGGTGGCGAGATCTACGAGGTGCCGGACGGGCTCGATGCGCTCGGCATCTGGTACCACAAGGACATGTTCACCGAGCACGGCTGGACGATCCCGGCGACCTATCAGGAATTCCTCGGGCTGCTCGACGAGATCCAGAAGGCCGGCATCCAGCCGATCGCGATCGGCCCGCGCAACACCGGCAGCGCCGGCCACTTCGTGGGCAACCTGCTGCAGGTGACGGCGGGGCGCGACGCGATGGCGGAGGTCGTCTCCGGCAAGCGCCCGTGGACCGACCCGACGGTCCTCGAGGCTGCCACGCGCCTCACCGACCTGGTGCACAAAGGCTACATCCAGAAGGAGATGGCCGGCCTCGACCTCGACGGCGCATCGCGGCTGTGGCTCTCGAAGCGCGCGGCGATCTTCGTCGCCGGCCCCTGGTTCACCGGCATCGCGCGCAAGGCCGACTACGATCTCGATAACGCCGGCTTTGCCACCATGCCGACCGACCTCGATCCGTCGGAGTCGATCACCACCGGCGGCGTCGGCTGGAGCTGGCTGATCCCCGTCAATTCCAAGCAGCCGGAACTCGCGGCGAAGTGGATCGAATACATCCTCTCAGACGGCGTGATGAAGAAGCGCGCGCAGCATCCCTCGAGCTCGATGATCTATCCGCGCGAGCTTCAGGGCGTCGAGCCGCCGCTGCCAATCCTGAAGGACATCTTCGCGGCGGCCAGCAAGGGCGTCGGCTACAATCCCAGCGTCTACATTCCCGGCAACGTCGTGAATCCCTACTATCAGGTGATCCAGGGTTGGATCGGCGACCAGATCACCGCGGCCGACGGCATGGCGCAGATCCAGGCCGAGATGGAAAAGGCGGAATGATCCGCGTCCCTTCGTAGACGGCACGCTTTCGCAGTGAGTACAACGGACCTCGCATCAAGCGCGGCAACAGACATGGGCGGCCCGGCCGCCCATGTCGCAATGAGAGCAGGGCGAGGGAGCGCAATGGACGCGACCAACGGTCTCCGGCGCGCTTTCCCTTTCCTCCTGCCGGCGATCGCGCTCTACGCCACCTTCACGCTCATCCCGATGGGCCGGACGCTGTGGTTGAGCTTCACAGATTCAGGCGGCTTCAACACGAGCGCGACCTTTGTCGGTGGTGCGAACTACGCGGCAATCTGGAACGATCCGATCTTCTGGCAGGCGCTGCGGCAGACCGTCCTGTGGCTCGTCTATCACCTTCTCTTGGCGGGCGGGCTCGGATTCGCGCTGGCGCTTCTGATCGCGCGCCTGAAGACTACTCAGGTCTTCTTCCGCACCGCCTTCTTCCTGCCGCACGTGGTGTCGCTGGCGGTCGTAGGCGTGATCTGGGCGACGATCTACGATCCGTTCTTCGGCTTCCTCAACAACAGCCTTCACACGCTCGGCCTCGGCTTCCTCGCCCGCGGCTGGCTGTCTGAGCCGTTTCTCGTGCTCTTCTCGGTCAACGTTGCGAGCAGCTGGCAGGGCTTCGGGCTCTACATGCTGCTCTTCCTGGCAGGGCTTCAGAACATCGACCCGACGCTCTACGACGCCGCCGAGGTCGACGGCGCATCACCGTTTCAGAAGCTCGTTCACGTGACCCTGCCCGGGCTCCGCGAGGTGATCACCTTTGTCGTCTCGCTCGCCCTCATCAACGGCCTCAAGGGCTTCGCGACCGTCTGGGTCATGACGCAGGGCGGGCCTTATTATCAAAGCGAGCTCGTCACGACCTACATCTATCGGCTCGCCTTCCAGGCACAGCAGCACGGGCAGGCGGCGGTGCTGTGCGTCGTGCTGAGCCTGATGGCGATCGCGATCACGATTGTCTTCAACCGCTGGCGGGAGCGGGCGCCATGAACGCCGCCCGCCACGAAGGGGCGCTGGCCGCCGCGTTGTCGCTGCCGCTCCTGGTCATCCTCGGTCCGTTCCTCTGGCTGGTTCTCTCGAGCTTGAAGAGCGAGGCGGAGATTTCCGGCGCCAACCCGTTCACGCTACCGGCGCGCCTGATGTGGCAGAACTATCTGGATGCTTGGCATGTCGGCGGCTTCGGCGACCTGATCGGCAACAGTCTCGTCAACGTCGCCGGCGTGATCGCGTTGACGCTCGCCGTCTGCGCGCCAGCCGGCTACGCGCTCGCCAAGATCCGCTTCGGCGGCAAGGAATGGCTCTTCTACGCTATCGTGCTCGGCCTGACGGTTCCGATCCAGGCGATCATCATCCCGCTTTACGAGGTGCTGTCGGGGCTGAAGCTGATCAACAGCCTGGCCGGACTGACGCTTGCCCAGGTGAGCAACCTCATTCCCTTCGGCATCTTCCTGATGCGCAGCTTCTTCCGGGGGGTGCCGGACGAACTGGTCGAGGCGGCGAAGATCGACGGCTGCGGGCACTTCCAGATACTCACCCGCATCTTTCTGCCGATCTCAACGCCGGCGATCTTCGCGCTGGTCATCATCTCCGCGCTTTCGACCTGGAACGACTTCTTCCTGCCGCTGGTCATTCTGATCTCGCCGGATGTGCAGACGCTGCCGCTCGGCCTGGTTCGCTTCGCCGGCACCTACCAGACGGATCACCGGCTCGTCTTTTCCGGGACCGTGATCTCATTCCTTCCGATCATCGTGCTCTATATCCTGACCCAGCGCCACTTCACGCAAGGGCTGACCCAGGGCGCCCTGAAAGGCTGAACGCGACCATGCCTCACCACGTCGTCCGCGAGGTCCGCTACAATTTCGAATATGAGCGGCGTCTCCGCGCCTGCTTCATCGGCGCCGGTGGCCACTCCTACCGCAACATCTATCCGGCGTTCCACTACGCCCCGGTCGACCTCGTCGCGATCGCGGACCACACCGAAGCGCGTGCTCGCGACTACGCGCGTCTCTTCGGCGCCGAGCGGGCCTATGCCGACTATCGCGAGATGCTGGCGAAGGAGGCGCCGGACGCGGTTTTCATCGTCACCTCCTATCATCCTGACGGGCGGGTTCAGGCGACCGACATTGCGGCTGACGCGCTCGCTGCCGGCGCGCATGTGTGGATGGAGAAGCCGACGGTCGCCAGCCTCGTGGAGGCGCGGGCGCTCCGTGAAGCGAGCCGGCGGACCGGTCGCTACGTGATGACCGGGCTGAAGAAGATCTTCTTCCCGACCATCGAGAAGCTGAAGGACATCATCGAGGATGAGGCGTTCGGGCGGCTCACCTCGCTCTATGTCCGCTATCCGCAGGCACTGCCGCCACCAGAAGACCGCGCGGACCTCGTAAAGATGCGCGAGTTCCTCGACCACATCTATCACCCGGGCGCGATCGTCAACTATCTCGCGGGGCCGATCGAGCGCGTGAGCTATGAGTGGGCGCCGACGACCGGCGCAGTAGTCGCCAATATGCGCTTCGTCAAAGGCGCGGTCGGAACACTCCACTTTGCCGCCGGCCAGTCGGGCGCGAGCGCCTTCGAGCGGGTCGAGGCGATCGGAGAGGGCGCCAACGCTGTCATCGAGAACGGCATTCACCTGCGCCACTATCGACGCGCCTCGCTGCCGAGCTACGGGCGCGCCGCGTCCTTCATCCAGCCGGACGACGCAGCGCCGCTTCTCTTCGAGCCTGAGCACTCGCTCGGCCAGCTCTATAACAACAACCTCTTCTATCTCGGCTACGCTCCGGAAATCATCCATTTCTGCGAGCACGTGCTTGCCGGGACGTCGCCGGAGAAGGGTACGCTCGATGAGGTGATCGAGATCATGAAGCTCTTCGAGTTCTTCCGGCAGACACCCGCGGGAAGCACCGTATCAATCAGCCAGGACCTGTAGAGAATGGAACCCAGCCAGTTCATCTCCGACGCCACGAACGGACACACCGTCGGGCTCGACTGGGGCGAGATCACTTGGCTCGTGAGCGGCGAGGCCATGGCCGGTGCCGAGATGACCGTGGGTCTCGTTACCATCAAACCGGGCAAGCGCAACCCGCTCCACTCGCATCCGAATTGCGAGGAGACGCTCTACGTGCTGTCCGGGAGCTGCGATCACCTGCTTGACGGAGAGCTCTATCGCCTGAGCGCTGGTCAGGCGATCCGCATCCCCCGCGGCGTGCGCCACTGGGCAAGATGCCTTGGCGACGAGCCGCTTGTGGCGGTGATCGCTTTTTCGTCGCCGGACCGGAAGACCCAGACGCATGAAGAAGGCGGCGTTGCGTGAGGGCGTGGCCCGGTCGCGAAGGTATGAAGGCGTAGCGACCCGACAACTAATTGAGGATCGATGCGTTGGTGCCGTTCGGTTTAGTGGCGCCACTCCGATGCGAGCGGCAGTTCGCCCGCTACGTTGACATGGGCAGCGTCGCTCGACGGCGGCAGCCGCTTTTCCGAGAACAGAATGCTGAGGGCACGCCCGTCATCGGTGATCAACTGAAGGTCCGTTCGACCGAACAGCTCTTTCAAAGCCTCTGGAGGCATGCGGATTTCCCCACAGCTGGTCACTTGGCCGGGCCTCGTGAGGTAGCCGTCAAAGTCATAGGCGACGCGGGCGACCGTCTCATGGCCGCAAGTCAGATTGCCGGCGCCTCGAAGTCCGCCAAGATACTGCATGATCAACTCCTCGTATGTGCGCCGGGCTAGCCGATCGCGTCTTTCGCTTCAAACCAACCCCATCAGACCGACGGCTGTTGCCCCGAAGATCACGAAACCTGCACCGCAGGCGAAATTGAGCCAGAATGTGAATTTGTACATGATGAAACCGGTTGTTGCTCCACCATAATATAGGGAGCTAAAGCCACTTTTCATGTTAAATAATTCCATACTGGCCGATTGTTTCGCAGGAATAGATACTTACGCGACTCCTTACAACGACACAGAGTCATACCTATATGATGATATAGACGTTATTATTTCTTACGTGGGATGGAGGCTGTGATGATCAAAATTCTTGTCCCGGGCATTCGGATCTCCGTCTTCGTCTTTCTTCCGCTTGCCATCGCCTTTGCGCCTTTCAATGCGAGTGCCGCCTTCGCCCAGGGCGTGACCAATGTCGATATCGTCGCCGAGCGGATCGGCGATGCATTCGCTTCGCTTTCGAAGACCAGTGTCGGGCGGGTGGGGGCAGACGCCGTGATCCTCTCGCCGAAGGGCGACCGTCAACGCACCTCCGACTGCGCCAGCGCCACATGGCCGAACGTGGATACGGCGTGCCTTTCGACGGCCGATGGCTCGGCCGTGCCGGATGTTGGCACCATGACTATCGGCTACCGGGCCGGCGCAAACACGACGGTTCTCTTTCGATCTCCCGGCGCCCATGTGGCCGCGCGCTAGGAAGGCGAAATGGTCGATCAGCAAAGACCAAAAATAGCGGGCGGGCGCCTCCGATTCGGAACCGCCGGTCTTCGTCTTGCACCGCCGTCGCCCTTGGCGGTCACACCTTTGTCTGAGCGCCGCTCGCAGCCAAAGCAGAAGCGGATGCGTTTTCTATTTCCGGATATCGTTTTCGGACTACTCGCAGGCGCATTGGTCCTGGTTGCATTCTGGCTTCTTATGGGTCGCTAGGTTCGCGACGCCCCCGATGCGCGCGGCAAGCTAAGTGCATTCGCGAACGGAGCCGGGACGTCGTTCATCAAGGACGGCGGTCGGATCGTGAACCACCCCGGGAACATACTGCGGCATGTGTCCAACAGTGGTCTCCTGACCGAGAGGGTAGGTGGCTTCTTTGTTTAATTCCAGAGTGTTATGTTGCTCGAGCGTGCGCTCCCTTAGCGAGCCGCCGCGCTCAGCGGTTTCGTGATAGAGCGGGGACCGTAATGCTTGCATCCTCCAGCAGAAACTGATGATGGACCGCCGTGCGACCATGGATTACGACCAGCGGCGTGCGCGCCTCGCGGGGAGGGCCGCGCACCTGGGATGCGGCGGAGCGCGTTGGAAGGTTCCGGAACGGTTCAGGAGGGCGCTTGTCTCGACGAAGAAAGTCCACGATTTATGACATCGCGGTAGCCGCTGACTCGTCGCCGACAACAGTCAGCCTGGTGCTCAACGGCTCGTGGCAGAGATATCGCATCAAGCCGGAGACCGCGACACGGATCCTGAACTGCGCCGAGAACCTCGGCTACGCCGTCAATTTGAAGGCGCGCGGGTTGCGCTTGTCGCAGTCGGGTCTCGCGGGCATGATTCTGCCGCACTATCGCAATCGTTTCTTCGCGGGCCTTGCCGAGGCATTCGAAGGGAGTGCGCGCAGCCGCGGGCTCTGCCCGATCGTGGTGAGCACGCATCGCAACCCGAACAACGAATTGAGCGTCACGGAGACCTTGCTCGCGCAACAGGTCGAGTTCCTTTTCATCGCCGGTGTCTACAATCCCGATCCGCTCAACGACCTGTGTCGCGCCGCCGGCGTCAGGTGTGTCAACATCGACCTTCCGGGCTCGCGGGCGCCGTCCGTCGTCTCCGACAACCGCGGAGGCGCGAGAGACCTTACGAAGGTGGTGATCGGCAAGCTTCTTAGCAGGGGGGCCGACACATCGGACATCTTCTTCTTCGGCGGCGTAGCCAAGGACGATGCAACGCGAAATCGGCTGCTCGGATTCAAGGACGCCTTGGCGGAGCACGGGATTAAGCTGGGTCGGCACGCCGTCGATTGTTGCGGTTATCCGCCGAGCGACGCGGCGCTATCGCTTGCGAACCGCTACGCTCGGCTCGCGCGTCTGCCGTCCGGCCTCTTTGTCAACGGCGTCACGGCGCTGGAGGGCGCGCTGCGCTTCATCTCCACGCTTCCGTCAAGCGAGCTCCAGTCGGTCGTTGTCGGCACTTTCGACTGGGATCCCTTCGGAGCGCATCTGCCCTTCGACGTCACGATGGTGCGCCAGGATGTCGAAGTCATGATGAGCGAGAGCTTTGCTCTGCTCGACGCCTACAACGTCGATTTCAGTCCGCTCGTAGTGGTACCCACGAAGTTCGGAAAGGTGGGCGAGCTCGACGGCGGTGAAGAGGATTGGAACGGCGAAGTCGACGTCGTCCGCCGCAGTCGCGAACCAGCTGCCGTCTTCTGACTTGCCGGCCATTCGGCCGATCTCTTTCGCGCGTCCGGCACGATCCCGAGAGACCTCTGCTAAATCTATTTAGCAGCTTGACGGGACAAATGCGTTGGTCTCTATTTGCTCATGCCCGAATTCAAGCGGCAGACAGAGTTCAAGCTATTCAACGTCTTGCAAGAATGACGCCGCCCATTCCTCGCGTGAGGGCATGACCGGAAAGGGAGGCGAGAAGAGCAACGCTACCTACCCTACGACGACGGGCGGAGGTCAGTTGCTCGGTGGCACCACAACAGACACCGGCCTCTAAGAAGCCGTCGAAGAATCAAAAAAGGCATCCAGCCTGCAATAGGGAGGACTAAATCAATGCTGAAGAAGACAGTATGCCTCGTCGCCGTCGGCGCGGCCCTTTCGCTCGCGGCCGTAAGCGGGGCGAGCGCCAAGGACGCCAAGATCGGCGTCGTCGTCAAGATCGGCGGCATCCCCTGGTTCAACGCGATGGAGCAAGGCATCAAGGAAGAAGGCGCCAAGATGGGCGATGATGCCTTCATGATCGGCCCGACCAGCGCGGATCCGGCGCTGCAGGTGCGCGCCATCGAAGACCTTATCGCCCAGGGCGTCGATGTGATCGGCGTCGTGCCCAACGATGCGGCGGTGATCGAGCCGGTGCTGCAGAAGGCGCGGGATGCGGGCATCAAGGTCGTGACGCACGAATCGCCCGATCAGAAGAACGCCGATTGGGACTTCGAGATGGTCTCGGCTCAAGGCTACGGCGAGGCGCATGCCGAGATGCTCGCCAAGCTGATGGGCGGCAAGGGCAAGTATGTCGTCTATGTCGGCTCTCTCACCGTGCCGCTCCACAATCTGTGGGCCGATTTCGCCATCAAGTATCTCGCGGACAAGTATCCCGACATGCAGATGGTGGGTGATCGCTACGGTGTGGCCGAGAGCGTCGACGACAGCCGGAAGACCGCGCTCGACGTGATTGCGGCCAACCCCGACATCGGCGGCTTCCTGACCTTCGGCAGCCAGGGCCCGATCGGCGCCGGCCGGGCTCTTGAAGAACAGCATCTTTGCGACAAGGTCCCACTCGTCGGCTCGTTCTCGCCGGGGCAGGGCTCCGCGCTGCTGAAGTCCGGCTGCATCGACGGCGGCTTCATGTGGAATCCGATGGAAGCGGGACGAGTCTTCGTCCGCATCGGCGATCTCCTGGCGAGCGGCGGCGAGGTCACCGACGGCATGACGATCGAAGGTCTCGGCGTCGTGCATCCCGACTTCGAGGAAGGCAACATCATCGTCGATGCCCTGCAGCCGATCACCGTCGATACGGTCGACGAGCTTGCGGGGATGGGCCTCTAGGCGGATAAATCCGTCGGCTGTGCGCTGGGCCGCGTTCGAGCGGCCCAGCGCCTGTCTTCCAACGGTCACTCTTGGCGGGCGCTCTTGACGAACGGGATTGCCGACGACGTGCCGGCTGCGACACCGCCGATCCTGTCGCTGCGCAATGTCAGCGTGACCTTTGGCGGCGTCAAAGCGCTGCAGGAGGTGAGCTTCGAGGTGTTGCCCGGCGAGGTCCAGTGCATCGCCGGCGAAAACGGGTCAGGCAAGAGCACGCTAATCAAGGTCATCACCGGCGTTTATCGGCCGGAGCCGGGCAACGACTTCGCGGTCGGCGGTAAGACGGTGGACGCCATGACGCCCGCACAGGCGCGCGCGGCGGGCTTTCAGGTCATCTGGCAGGACCTTTCGTTGTTCAACGAGATGACCGTCGCTGAGAACATCGCGATCGAAGCTGTGCTTGGCGCGGTGCCGAGACGAGTCGATCACGCCGCGATGCGCCGCACCGCGACGGCCGTGCTTGAAAGGCTCGGGATGCAACTCGACATCGACGCCCCGCTCGGCGGCTTTGGCGTGGCGCAGCGGCAGATCGTGGCCATAGCCCGCGCGCTGGTGCGCGAGGCACGCGTCATTTTCATGGACGAGCCCACCTCGTCGCTCACCCGGCAGGAGACCCTTCTTCTTCTCGACATCGTGCGCACGCTCTCCGAGAGCGGGATCGCGGTCGTCTTCGTCAGCCACCGGCTTGCGGAAGTTCTGGAGATTTCGACGCGTGTGACAGTACTGCGCGACGGACACTTGGTCGGTGTCTACCCGACCAAGGATATGACGCAGACGCGCCTTGCGGAGCTGATGACGGGAAAGACTCTGAACCAAGCGGTCACGGCGCGCGACGTCGGAGACGCCGTGCCGGTGCTGAGCGTCTCCGGGCTGACGAGGCAAGGCGAATACAAGGACGTCTCCTTCGCCATTCACAAGGGAGAGACGCTCGGTCTGACAGGTCTCCTCGGCGCGGGGCGGACGGAGCTCGCTCTGTCGATCTTCGGAATGGCCCGGCCCGACAGCGGCGAAATTGCGATCGACGGCGTTCCAGTCAAGCTGCGCTCAAATCGCGACGCGATCCGCGTCGGGGTCGGCTATGTCTCGGAGGACCGTCTCTCGCTCGGCCTTATCCAGCAGCAGTCGATTGCCGACAATCTCGTGGTGACCGTTCTGGACAGGATCCTCGAAGCGGGGCTGATCTCACCGCGCAAGCAGCAGAGGCTCGTCGCGACATGGATCGGCAATCTGGCGATCAAGGTCGGCGCGCCGGATGATCCCGTCACGACCCTTTCGGGCGGCAATCAGCAGCGCGTTGCGATCGCCAAATGGCTCGCGACCGAACCGAAACTGCTCATCCTCGACTGTCCGACCGTGGGGGTGGACGTCGGTGCCCGCGCCGGCATCTTCGAGATCGTGAGGCAGCTGGCCGCGGAAGGCCTCGCTATCCTGCTGATCTCGGACGAGGTACCCGAGGTGTATTTCAATTCGGACCGCGTCCTGCACATGAAGTCAGGCAGCATCGTCGGTGAGTACGATCCGAGGCGCGTGAGCCTCGCCGAGCTCGAAAGAGCCGTCTATGCGTAGCCTGACCCGGAAGCTGCGCGCCAGTCCCACCGAGTCTTGGCTGCTCGGGCTGCTGGTCGTGATTTCCGTGGCGTTGTCGTTCGCCGCGCCCGAGTATCTGACGTTCGCAAACCTCTTCAACCTGCTCAACACGAGCTCGGTCAATCTCATTTTCGCGGTCGGCCTTCTTGTCGTCCTGATCTCCGGCGGAATCGACATCTCCTTCGCGGTAGCGGCCTCGGTGGTCCAATACGTCGTGGCCACGATTCTGATCGACGCAGGTGGCGGCGGCTGGGTGAGCGGCGTTCTTCTTGCAGCGGCCGTGGGCATCGCGCTCGGGGCGGTCAACGCCATCTTCATCTACGGCTTCGGCATCATCTCGATCGTCGTGACGATCGCGACCTTCAACATCTTCTTCGGCCTGCTGATGTTCGTCACGCACGGCGTTTCGATCTACGCCCTGCCCGAATGGTGGACGCATCGAACGGTGCTTCTCAGCTTTCAGCAGGCGAACGGGCTTTGGGCCGACCTCACACTTCCGGTCCTGATCATGGCGATCGGCGTGGCCGCGACCTTTGTGCTGGTGCGCCACACCACCACCGGGCGGCAGCTCTACGCCTTCGGCGACAACCCCGAGGGTGCGCGGCGGCTCGGTATCAACATCGCCGCGATGCACTTCATTCCGTATTGCTGGCTCGGGATGATGGCCGGGATCGGGGGGCTTGCCCAGGTCCACTATACGCAGGAGGTCGTACCAAACGCGCTCATCGGGCGGGAGCTCGATGTGCTGGCCGCCGTCGTGCTGGGCGGGGCGCGTCTCGGCGGGGGGAGGGGCTCCGTGCTCGGCTGCGTGCTCGGCGTGTTCCTGGTTTCCGTGACGCAGAACGGGCTGAACCTTCTCGGAATCTCCCCTTATGCATTCAAGATGATCATCGGTGCGATCATCCTCGTCGCAATCACGCTTTCGAGCGAGCAGCTGACGCGCATGCTGAGCGTCCGCAGGCGCACGGCGGACCAGCATGGTTGAGGCGGTCCCCGGCCTTCGCAGCAAACGCCGCCGCGCGAGCGGCCTCGCGGGCCTGGCCGCAGCGGTCGGCCCCGAGGCCATCGGGCTCGCCGTGGCTCTGATCGCCGTCATTGCGATCTTCAGCGTGTTCAGTCCGCGTTTCCTGACACGCGCTACGTTCGATTCCGCTGCGTTCCAGCTGCCGGAGCTCGGGCTGCTGACGCTCGCGATGCTGATGCCCATCATCTCCGGCGGCCTCAATCTCTCCGTTACGTTCACCGCCAACATTTGCGGCCTGACGCTCGCCTGGGTGTTTCATGCCTATGGGGGAATGGACGCCGGGCCCATGGTCTTTCTGGTGGGATCGCTGGCGGCGCTTTGCGTGGGCGCGGCGACCGGACTCGTCATGGGCATGGTCATCGCGTTCACCGGTGCCCATCCGATCCTCGTCTCCCTTTCGATGATGATCTTCGTGCGCGGCCTCGGGGAGTTTCTCACGCGCGGCGGTGATATTTCGGGGTTCCCCGATTTCATTCGGCCGATCGGACACGGAACGCTGCTCGGCATTCCAATCCCGATGCTCATCCTGATCGCAGCTTTCGTGGTCTGGCACGTGATGATGTCGCGCGGGCGGCTCGGTTTCGGCACCTACATGATCGGCTCCAACATCGAGGCGACGCGCTACTCCGGCGTCAACACCAAGCGCGTGCTGGTGATGATCTACGTGCTCTCCGGTGTCATGTGCGGGATTGCCGGCATCATCATGCTCGCTCGCTTCAACTCGGTGCGCGTCGGCCACGGCGAGGCCTATCTTCTGATCACCGTGCTCGCATGTTTTCTCGGCGGGGTGAATCCGTTCGGCGGCTTCGGCAGGGTCACATCCGTCTTCCTCGCGCTGGTCATCCTCCAGGTGCTTTCGTCAGGGCTCAACTTGCTCGGTGCCAACCAGCATCTGGCGACGGCGATGTGGGGAATACTTCTGATCGCGGTGATGGTTCTGCGCTGGGCATCGGCGCGGTTTGGGTTCTTTGGCAGAGGCGGGAGCGGTGAGGGATGAGGGGGTTTGGCGTTCATACCAGCATGTGGGCGATGGGCTGGACCCACGAAGCGGCGGAGCGCGCCGTCGCCGCGGCCAAGAAATACCAGGTCGATTTCATCGAGATCGCGCTTCTGCAGCCGGCCGCGGCGGACGCCGCGCACACGCGCAGGCTTCTTGAGCAGAACCGTCTTCCCGCGGTGTGCTCCCTTGGCCTGCCCGAGCCGGCGTGGGCTTCCGTGCGGCCGGACGCGGCAATCGCGTATCTCGACGTCGCCATCAACAAGACGGCCGACATGGGCTGCGAGGCGCTATCCGGCGTGATCTACGGCGGGATCGGACAGCGCACCGGGAAGCCGCCGACGCAGGAGGAGATCGACAACATAACCCGCGTGCTCGTGGCGAGCGCAAAGACAGCGAAGTCGCGCGGGATCGAGCTCGGAATCGAAGCCGTGAACCGCTACGAAAATCATATTGTGAATACCGCGCAACAGGCCGTCGATCTGCTGGAGCGGGTCGGCGCGGACAATATCTTCGTGCACCTCGACACCTATCACATGAACATCGAGGAGAAGGGCGCAGCGCTCGGTATCCTCGTGGCGCGGGACCACCTGAAATACATCCACCTTTCCGAAAGCGATCGGGGCACGCCGGGGGAAGGCAATTGCCCCTGGGACGCGATCTTCACCGCCCTTGCCGCCATCGACTTCAAGGGCGGACTCGCCATGGAGAGCTTCATCAACCTTCCGCCTGAGATCGGAGCGGGGCTTTCGGTGTGGCGGCCGGTCGCCAAGAGCGAAGCCGAAGTCATGGGCAGGGGCCTGCCCTTTCTCAGAAATAAGGCGCTGCAATACAAGCTGATCCAGTAACACTCCGCGTTGCCACCAGCCGCGGTGTGCCGTTTTCGTTTTGGCCCGGCATCATCTACCGAAAAGCGGAACAGCGACGTTGCAGGATGCGGACGAGGGCTTCCGCGGCCGGGCTGAAATCGGCACCGCGCCGGTTGATCAGTCCGGCTTGGCGTACGGCGCGCGTGCCCGGTACGGCGATCGGCGCGATATATCCGGGATCGAGCGCCCTGAGATGCGCGGCTGCGTGGTAGCTCAGATACTCGCTGCCGCGCATCAAAGCGAACTTGAGCGGTATGACGTCGGTTTCGATCGCCGGAACAGGTGCCGGAAGACCGGCGGCGCGAAGCACATGCTGCAGGCGCCCGACCATGTAGGTCGTGGCCGGAGGAAGAATCCAAGGATAGTTGAGAAGGTCTTCGGTTCTGGCAGGTCTGCGACGGCGAAGCGGATGGCCGACATCGGCGATCACGCAGTACTCATCCGCCATCAGAGGCCGCCACGCGAGCTCCGGCTCGATCCGCGGCGTCTCGGGAACGGCTGCCAGAACGAAGTCCAGCGAGCCGCTCTTCAGTTGCTCCTTGAGCTGATCGTCCCCACCGCCGGTCACGTGGATGCGCACGCCCGGCCGGGTCGTGCGCAGCTCTGCGATGGCGTCAGGGAGGACCGCGTCCTGCCACGACGGACCGGCGCCGATCTTGACGAAGCCCGCCCCGCCGGAGCGAAGCGCATCGACCTCCTCGCGCGCCGCGTGAATCGCTGCCTTGACGTCCTTCGCATGCCGTAACAGCGCGGTCCCGTAAGCGGTCGGCGTAACTCCGCGCGCGCGCCGGTCGAAGAGCGGTGCGCCGAACGAATCCTCCAGGCGTCGGATTGCCTTGGTCAATGCCGGCTGGGTGACGCCGAGCTCCTGCGCGGCGGCGCGCAGCGAGCCGCGCGCGACGGCGGTCAGGAAATAGTCGACGGTGCGCAGGTCCATAGATAACCAGACGTTATCGTTCGTCTTCCCAATTGTGCTTGCCAGCTTTCCCCGCGCCGATCAATCATTTTGCCGCAAGTCGAAAACGACAAACCTGCCCCATGCGGGAGCTTCAAGGGAGGAGACCATGAAGAAACTGCCACGCCGGACAATTCTGAAGGGCATGGCCGCTGCGCCGTTCGTGCTGGCCGGGCGCAGCAGTTGGGGCGCGTCCGGTGCCCCGACCATGTCGTCTGAAATCGACATCGACAAAGCCAAGGCCGAGGGGAGGGTCCTTCTCTATACGAGCCTCGACACCAAGATCGTCGACGCGATCACCGGCCCTTTCAAAGAGAAGTACGGCATCAGCGTCGAATATTTCCGCGGCGGCTCTGCGGACGTGACCTCGAAGGTGCTGGCGGAGGCCGACGCCGGAGGCATCCAGGCCGACATGGTCGACGCATCCGATCTCGCCGCTCTGCTCCTCATGAAGGAGCGCGGACTTCTGCTCGAGAAGAAGTCCGACGCAGATGACGCCGTCTCCGCGGACCTTCGCGACCCGGACGGCACCTGGATGGCGGATCGCCTGACTCAGGGCGTGATCCAGTTCAACACCGCCGAGTTCGGCGGCGACAAGGCGCCGAAGACCTGGGCCGACCTCGGCGATCCCGCCATGTCGGGGCGACTGACCTTCTTCAGCAGCGCCAACGGCGACGGAGCGCCCCGCCTCTACACGCTGGCCAAGTACCTGGGCTGGGAGCTTCTCGAGAAGTTCGCCGCCAACGATCCGCTCCGCGTCGCCTCGCCGCAACTCGTCACGCAGACCTTGGAGAGCGGGGAGCGAGGCGTCGCGTTCGCCACCAACGACAACATCGCCTGGCGCTCCAAGAAGCAGGGCAAGCCGACCGACTACGTCTATCCCCCTGAGGGTGTGCCGACCGAGCCCGGCGCGTGCGGCCTGGTGAAGGGGTCGGCAAACCCGAACGCCGCCTTCCTCTTCCACGAGTTCTGGATGGGCAAGGAGGCGCAGACGCTTCTGGTCGGCGGCGGCAAGTATTCGAGCCGCGTCGACGTCGATCCCCCGACGGGCAGCACGCCGCTCGGCGACCTCAAGCTGCTTACGCTCGACTACGCGGAGTATAAGCGCGAGCGTCAGAACGTGCTGCAGCGCATGACCGATATCTTCGGCGGCGAGTGGGGCATCTGAGGAACGGCGAATAGGTCGCCGACAGAACGGAACGGGCGGCGGTGACGACGCGAGGGCGGGAACGGCGGCGCCGTCATGGCCGGGTGGAGGGGAGCACGATCGCGCTCGGGATCGCGATCGCGCTCCTCCTCCTGATTGTCGGCTACCCCTTGCTGTGGCTGGTGCTGGCGGCGCTGGGTGTTCCGGCCGAGTTTCGGCTCGACTACATCGCCGGCGTTTTTGCCCGCTCGCAGAACTACAGCGCACTCGTCAACACACTGATTTTGGCATTCGGGGCCGGCGTCGTCAGCGTCGTTCTCGGAGTTCCTCTCGCGTGGGCGGCAGCCCGCACCGACATGCCGTTTCGTCGGTCTTTGCAGGCGCTGGTCGCGCTCTCCTACATAACGCCGCCTTATCTGACCGCCATCGCCTACATCATCCTGCTCGGCCCGGATGCCGGGTACTTCAACCGCATCCTGCAGGCGGTGACAGGCGCTCCGCGCGGCCCGATCGACATCTTCAGCATGGGCGGCGTGATCTTCGTCATCGCCATGCACGTGTTTCCCTTCACCTTCTTCATGACCTACGCGGCGCTTCGCTCCGTCGACGCGTCTTATGAAGAGGCGGCGAGATTGCTCGGGGCGCGGCGCCTGGGCGTGGTCTGGCGGGTCGACCTGCCGCTGGTCGCTCCTGCGATTACCGGCGGGGCGCTCCTGTCGGCGATCGACTCCATGGCGCTGTTCGGGCCGCAGGCGTTTCTCGGCCTACCTGCGCAGATCACCTTTCTTCCCACGCGTATCTACGGCGTGATCGGGGCTTATCCGCCGCGGTGGGCCGAAGCCTCGTCGCTGTCGTTGACGCTCGTCCTGCTGACCGCACTGGGCCTGCTCTTGCAGCGCGGCTACCTCGAGCGCCGCTCGCACACGACGGTGGGCGGGCGCGGCCTGAGGCTTGAGACGGTGCGCCTCGGCCATTGGAAATGGCCGGCGATCGCATCCTGCGGTGCCGTCGTCTTCCTGAGCGCCATCGCGCCGGTCGCGGTCCTTGCGATCGCGGCATTCAGCAAGAGCTGGATCGCGGGCCTGACTCCCGGGAACTTCACCATCGAGCATTTCGACGAAGCCCTGTTCAACAACCAGATCGCCGTGCGCGGCATCCTCAACAGCTTCCGCTTGGCTGGGGCGGCAGGCGTCTGCGCCATGATCATCGGCGCCGCCGTCGCCTATATCGACTTGCGCACGCGCGCACGCGGCCGGCGGCTGCTCGACTACCTGGCGATCCTGCCTCTCGGTCTGCCTGGCACGGTGATGGCGGTCGGCGTGCTTCTGGCCTTCATCCGGCCGCCGTTCGCGATCTACGGGACGATCTGGATCTTGCTCGTCGCCTACGTCGCTCGCTTCGTGCCCTTGGCGACGCGAAGCGCGAACGCCACGCTGAGGCAGATCGACCCCTCGCTGGAGGAGGCGGCGCGCATATCGGGCGCCACGCGCCTCGGGGCCTTGTGGCATATCCTCCTGCCGCTCAGCAGGCCGGGTCTGGCGGTGGCGTTTCTGCTCGTCTTCATCCCGGCGCTGAGCGAGCTCAGCGCGACCATCCTGCTCTATACCGGGGGAACCGAGACAATCGCGGTCGCCATCTACCGGCTCAACGATCTCGGTCAGCTGGAGGTGGTCGCCGCACTTGCGGTCTTCGTCATCGCAGTCACGCTTCTCGTCAGCCTGCCGTTGAACCGCCTCGCGGCGCGCAGCCGGATTACTCCGGCGGCCGACGTTCCGGCGATGTGAGGCAAGCCCGTGGCTTTCATCGAGATTTCCGGCCTCATCAAGAAGTTCGCAGCGTTCGAAGCGCTGAAGGGCATCGACGTCGCGATCGAGGAGAAGGAATTCGTCACCTTTCTCGGGCCCTCGGGCTGCGGGAAGACCACGACGCTACGCGTGCTGGCCGGCTTCCTTGCGCCCGACGGCGGCCTCGTGACGGTCGACGGCGAGGTCATGTCGTCGCCAAATTACGTCGTGCCGCCTGAGCGCCGCCGGATGGGGATGGTCTTTCAGAACTACGCCGTGTGGCCGCATATGTCGGTCCACGACAACGTCGCCTTTGGGCTCCGCTACGCGAAGCTCGATCGCCGTCAACAGGCGGCTCGCGTCGAGCAGATTCTTGCGTCGATGGGACTCGACGGTCTGGAGGACCGGCATCCGGCGCAGCTCAGCGGCGGCCAGCAGCAGCGCGTCGCGCTGGCGCGCTCGCTCGTCGTCGAGCCCTCGATCCTGCTCCTCGACGAGCCGCTCTCCAACCTCGACGCCAAGCTTCGGGAGCGCATGCGCTTCGAGCTGAAGGGGCTGCAGCGGCGCACCGGCATCACCTTCGTCTACGTCACCCACGACCAGGCCGAAGCGATGGCTCTTTCCGACCGCATCGCGGTGTTCCGCGGGGGCACGGTCCAGCAGGTCGGCTCGCCGCGCGAGGTGTACGAGCGGCCGGCCAATCTCTTCGTCGCCGACTTCATGGGTCTCGTGAACAAGGTGCCGGGCACGGTCGCCGGGCGAGACGGCGAAACGGTCGCCGTGGATGTCGCCGGACACCGTATCGACGCCGTGGCGCACCGCAATGCGACCGGAGCCTCGGTGACGGTTGCCATCCGTCCGGAGGCCTTCACGTTCGGCGTTGCCACCGAGGGCCGCGTCAATCGGCTGAGCGGCGTCGTCACCGAGGCGACCTTCCTCGGCAGCATCGTCGACTACCAGATCGATATCGGCGGCTTGACGGTGCGTGTGCAGGGCGAGCGGCGGAGCTTCCACCCGGTCGGAAGCGAGGTCGTGCTGGGCGTGCCGGCCGCCGAGTGCGTGGCGATGCCGCACGAGGCCGAGGGAGCCGAGTTGGGGCTGCCGTCCCCCAAGGATGCCGAGTGAACAGCAGGAAGAAGTAAGACCATGTCCGGACAGAACGTCGTCTTCATCATGTCGGACGAGCACAGCCGCCGGGTACTGGGCGCGTACGGAAATGGTGTCGTGCGATCGCCGAACCTCGACGCGCTCGCCGCAGCCGGCACTCTGTTTGAAAACGCCTACTGCAACTGCCCGATCTGTGTTCCGAGCCGCGCGAGTTTCGCGACCGGCCGCTACGTTCATGCCATCGGCTACTGGGACAACGCCTTTCCCTATCAAGGAACGCCGCCATCCTGGGGCCATCGGCTCCATCAGACCGGGCACCGCTGCGATTCGATCGGCAAGCTTCATTACCGCGGCAGCGACGACCCGAACGGCTTCGACAACGAGATCCTTCCGCTGCACGTGCTGAACGGCGAAGGCGACATCCAGGGAATGCTGCGGCGCCCGCCGCCGACCCGTGACAGCACCCGCCAGCTTGCGGGCGACGCCGGAGCGGGAGAGTCGACCTATCTGAAATACGACCGCAACATTCGCGACGAGGCGATCGGCTGGCTGACGAATGCCGCCCGCAACCGGCCGGACAAGCCGTGGTGCCTGTTCATCTCTTTCGTCTGCCCGCATTTCCCGCTGGTGGCGCCACCCGAATTCTTCAATCTCTACGATCTCGCGAAGCTGCCGCTGCCGCCACTGCGTGATCCGTCGGAATTCCCCGATCATCCGGTGCTGCGGAAGCTCCGCGAGGTGCAGAACTATGAGGACCACTTCCGCGACGAGGAGCACGTCAGGATCGCCGTCGCGGCGTATTACGGCATGGTCTCGTTCCTGGATGACAATGTCGGCCGTGTATTGCGCGCGCTCGACGAGACCGGGCTCTCCGGTGACACGCTCGTCGTCTACACGAGCGATCACGGCGACAATCTCGGCACGCGGACCTTCTGGGGAAAGTCCAATATGTACGAGGAATCGGTCGGCGTTCCGCTGATCGTGAAGGGGCCCGGCGTACCTGCCGGGCGGCGCGTCGCCACGCCCGTCTCTCTCGTCGACGCCTATCCCACGATCGTCGATGCCGTCGGCGAGGCACTCACGGCCGAGGAACGTGAGTTGCCCGGTCGCTCGTTGCTCGGCCTTCTCGATGGCGACGACGCCGACCGCACCGTCTTCAGCGAGTACCACGCGGTCGGATCGCTGACCGGCATATTCATGGTTCGGTTCGGTCGCTACAAATACGTGCACTACGAGGGTTACCGCCCGCAGCTCTTCGATCTCGAGGCCGACCCGATGGAAACGCGCGATCTCGCCCTGGAGCACGGCCACGAGGTCGTCGTTGCCGAAGGCGAGCGGCGGCTGAGAGAGGTCTGCGATCCGGCCCGCGTGTCGCGGCAGGCGTTCGACGACCAGGAGCGGCGCATCCTTGAGCTCGGCGGCCGGGAGGCGGTTCTCAAGCGAGGCAGCTACCCCTACACGCCGGCGCCCGGCGAAGCGCCGCGCTATTCGTAGCCTCAATTTCCAACGTTGGTGCCAAGCGGACGCTCGACGACAGTCACTTGTCGTCCTGCTCGAAGTTGTCGAACAACGACGGCCTCGCCCCTTCTCGGTGAGCGCCGCGTCGAAGCGCAGCAAGCGACGTCGACGGTGCTGCCCGCGGCGTCCGCGCTGAAGAACAACTCAGTCGCTTGGCAACGCTCGTGGGGAATTACCGTCGATTTCCGTAGTCAGCGGCAAAGCCGACATCAGTCCACGACAGTTGGACGGCGACTTTGGCCATCAGCAGACACTCCGCCCAACTTGCGCAACACGCGGATCGCCCGCTCCTTTGACGGAGGAAGCCTATCGCTTTCGCGCGGTATGAGCTCCATTGGCCACACCTCGCGAAGAACGCGAACCCCCTCAGGCCCGGCATGCGCCGGCATTGAAGCGAGCAGCATCTCAGCGAGCCGTCGGCCGAGCGATTCGAGCGGTGGGCTGAAGCTCGTCAGCGTCGGCGAGAAATAGCGGCAGAGCGGCGTATCGGTGATAACGATGACGGCGACGTCGCGGCCGGGCCTCAGGCCCATTTCGGCAAGCGCCTTGCAGCCGCCGAGCGCCATGGCGTCGTTGTTGAAGATAATCGCAGTCGGCGGATCGTCGCCCTGCATGATCTCGGGTGTCGCCGCGTAGCCGCCGGCTTCGTTGATCGTGCCGTTGCCGACGAGGCTCGGGTCCGACTCGATCGCGTGACGCCGAAGTCCCTTTCGATAACCGCGCAGGAAGAGATGGCCGAAGTTGAGCTCGCGGGGCGGGTAGATCGCAGCGATCCGCCGGTGGCCCTGCGCGATGAGGCGCTCGACGGCGTCGCATCCCGCCTTTTCGAAGTCGAGATCGAGCGAGGGATAGCTGTTGCCCCCGGAGTTGCTCCGGCCCAGCGTCGCAAATGGGAAGCCGACATTGGTCAGATAGTCGATGCGCTCGTCCTTCCGCCGCGTCGACGCCAGCACGACTGCGTCCGCCAGCTTCGCCTCGACGACGCGGCGCAGCCGCTCCTGCTGGTAGTCGCCCGGTGCGCCCATGACGACAACGAGATCGAGCCCCTGCTCGGCGAGCTTCGCCTGCAGGCCGATCAGGAAAGGGATGAAGAACGGCTCGCCGTATTGCTGGTCGCCGGGATGCGGATTCAACATGAAGGCGACGGCGTGCGTGGCGCCGCGGCGCAGATTGCGTCCGGACTGATTGGGCGAGTATTTGAGCTTGGCGGCCGCCGCGAGCACGCGTTTCCGCGTCTCTTCGTTGACGTCTGCGCGCCCGTTCAGCGCGCGCGAGACGGTGCCGATCGAGATGTTCAGGTGGCGGGCGAGGTCGCGGATGCTCGACACGAGAAACCGTTCGCTTCCATTTGCTGCCTTCCCTTAGCACAAATGCCCGGCGCCAACGATTTGCGGGATTGACAAATCGCAGCAGCGCGTATGTCATCGTAAACGTTTACGGGCGCCGGCGTGGGGCTCGGTAGACGAACAAGAAAACCACGCGGGGAGGGGGCCCACGATGCGGGCCGTCCTGGTCGGATGCGGTGCCATGAGCCGGGCCTGGCTCGAGGCGCTGCGGCAAGTCGAAGACGTGAGCGTCTGCGGCCTCGTTGATCTCGACGTGGGGCGCGCTGAGGCGCGGGCGAAGGAATTCGGCCTGAACGGCGTCGCGACCGGCAGCGATCTCGGGGCTATCCTCGACAAGACTAAGCCCGACGCCGTGTTTGACGTCGCCGTTCCCGCCGCGCGGCGCAACCTTGCGCTCCTTGCGCTCAGCCACGGTTGCCACCTCCTTACGGAAAAACCTCTCGCCGACAGTCGCGAAAACGCGGAGGCGATCGTCGCGGCCGCGCGCAAGGCGGACCGCCGGCATGCGGTGGTGCAGAACCGCCGCTACGTCGCCAATGTCCGGCGCATCCGCAGGTTTCTCGATTCCAATCTCATCGGAAAGCCGACCAGCATCCACTGCGACTTCTTCGTCGCCCCGCATTTCGGCGGCTTCCGCGAGGAGATGCGGCACGTCCTGTTGCTCGACATGGCAATCCACACGTTCGACGCGGCGCGCTTCATGGTGAGCGGCGAGCCGCGGAGCGTCTACTGCGAAGAATGGGAGCCGGAGAGCTCCTGGTACCAACAGGGCTCTTCCGCGGCCGCGGTCTTCGACATGGGCCGTGGCGTCGTCTTCAACTACCGGGGGAGCTGGTGCGCCGACGGTTTTCGGACGAGCTGGGAATCCGAATGGCGCATCGTCGGGGCGCGGGGGTCGCTTACGTGGGACGGATTCGACGCCCTTCGGGCCGAGAGGTCGACCGGGGTCCGCGACGGCCTCTTCGACGCGGTCGAGGCGGTCGAGGTTCCGCCGCTCGATCAGCGTGACCGGGTCGGTGGGCATCTCGGCGTGATTCAGGACTTCGTGACCGCGATCCGCAACGGCACGGCGCCGGAGACGGAAGGCGCGGACAACATCAAAAGCCTCGCGATGGTGCTTGGTGCGATCGAAAGCGCCGAAGCCGGCCGTCGCGTGGCGATCAGAACATAGGAGCGCTCTTGTCGGATCCGGTGAAGGATATCCGTATCGGCACGATGGTCCGGGCGAACCTCGACGATGTCGCCGGCTACGTCCGCCAGATCCTGCCGCTTGGCTTCGAGAGCGTCCAGCCGTTCTTCTGGCAGACCCTGCACGGCAAGGACATACCGCGGCTCGCCGGCGAGATTCGCGAGGCGATCGGCAACGCCGACGTCGTCGTCAGCTCGCTCGGCATGTTCGGCAATCCGCTGGAGGACGGCGATCTCGACCGCGAGACGCTTGCCGGATGGGAGACGCTGATCGACCACGCGCATCTCTTCGGCACCGACATGATCACCGGCTTCACGGGGCGGATCAGAGCCAAGCCGCTTCCCGACAGCCTGCCGCGGTTCAAGCAGGTGTGGGGAGAGCTCTCCCGCCGCGCAGCGGACAAGGGCGTGAAGATCGCCTTCGAGAACTGCGCGATGGACGGCAACTGGGCCGCCGGCGACTGGAACATCGCGCACAATCCCGACGCCTGGGAGCTGATGTTCGACGCCGTCCCGGCGGACAATCTCGGCCTCGAATGGGAGCCCTGCCACCAGCTCGTCTACCTGATCGACCCGATTCCGCAGATCCGCAAATGGGCGCCGAAGATCTTTCACGTGCACGGCAAGGACGCCACGGTCCGCTGGGACGTGATCCGCGACCACGGCATCTTCGGCAAGGTGCCTTTCGTGCAGATGCGCACCCCGGGCTTCGGCGACAGCGACTGGGTGCGCGTGATCAGCGAGCTGCGGCTCGCAGGCTTTCGCGGCGCGATCGACATCGAGGGGTGGCACGACCCGGTCTACCGGAACGAGCTGGAGATGACCGGACAGGTCCACGCGCTCGACTATCTGAAGAGGTGTCGGGGAGGAGCCGAGCTGGTTCCAAACCCGAACTGACCGACGCTGCGCCGGAACGGAGCGGCGTCCAACACACCGGCGGCAAGCCGGGAACCATGGAAGCAGCAAGTCCCTCGCTTCGAGGGGGAATGGGAGGAAGAAGATGGGTTCCAGAACTCTCTCGTCGGGCGTCCGGCTTTCGGCGGCCGTTGCACTCGCCCTTCTCGTCACCGCCGGAGCGGCCCAGGCCGAGACGCTGCGGGACAACTGGTGCAGCGACGTGCATCTTCGCTTCTTCGCCGGCGGCGCGGAAGGTGATGCCTTCGCCTCGATCGTCTACAACGGCGCGGTGCAGGCCGCGCACGATACCGGCGCTCAGGTCGACTACGTGTTCTCCGGCTGGAAGGCCGAGACGATGGTGCAGCAGCTGCGTGAGGCCATTGCCGCTCAGCCCGACGGCATCGCCATGATGGGCCACCCGGGCGAGGCCTCCATCATGCCGCTGGCGGAGCAGGCGTCGAAGGCCGGCATCAAGATGATGTATCAGAACGTTCCGCTGCCCGGGGTGGTCGCGAAGTTCGGCGGCGGCTATGTCGGCGCGCAGCAGGGCCCGCAGGGCAAGGCGCTCGGCGAGGAGGCGGTTCGCCGCTTCGGCCTGAAGTCGGGCGACACGGCGATCGTCTTTGGTCCTTTCGACCAGCAGCCGGAGCGCTACGTGCGCGAGGGCGCCACAGCCGACGCCCTGGAGGCCGCCGGTCTCAACGTCATCCGTATCCCTTCGCCCACCGAATGGGCGGCCGATCCCAATCTGGCGATCCCCGTGGTGACCGCGGCGCTGACCAGCAACCCGGACACGAAGGCGATCATCTATCCGGGCGGTCAGCTGCTGGGTAACGCGCCGACCTACATGCAGGCGGCAGGTAAGAAGCCGGGCGAGATCATTCAGATCGGCTTCGATACGAGCCCGCAGATCGTGGCGGCCTTCAAGGAGGGCTGGGTGCAGCTCACGGCGGACCAGCAGCCGTTCCTGCAGGGCTACATGCCGATCCTGAGCCTTTGCCAGCAGGTCGTCTACGGGCTTGCGCCGATCAACGTCGATACCGGCGCCGGCTTCGTGACTCCCGACAATTACGAGGCGGTTGCAGACCTGGCCACCGAAGGCCTGCGCTAAAGCAAAATGGCGCCGCTCGCGATGTCGCGGGCGGCGCCCATGCCGGGATTCGACATGGCCGAACATCTCATAGAGCTTAGGAACATCACCAAGTCGTACGGAAGCGTCTACGCGCTGGGCGGCGTCAGCCTGCATGTCGACCGCGGTGAGGTGGTAGGACTGCTGGGCGACAACGGAGCCGGCAAGTCGACGCTCATCAAGATCCTCGCGGGCGTGATCAAGCCCACGTCCGGCGAGATCGTCATCGAGGGCAAGGTCGTCAGCAACTGGAACCCGGCGCGATCGCGGGCGGCAGGGATCGAGACGGTCTTCCAGGACCGGGCGCTCGCCGTACAGCAGTCGATCGTCCGCAATGTGTTCATGGGGCGAGAGCTCGCCGGCCGCTTCGGCTGGCTCAAGGCGCGCCAGCAGGTCGAGGAGGCCGCGCGGCTGATGCGCGAGATCGGCTTCACATCCAAGGTGTTCTCGCCGCGCTCGATCGTGGGGCAGCTCTCGGGCGGCGAGCGCCAGGGTGTCGCGATCGCGCGCGCCATCCTCAAGGAGGCGAATCTCATCGTCCTCGACGAGCCCACCACCGCGCTGTCGCTGACGGAGACCGCCAAGGTCTTCCACTTCGTGCGCCAGGTGCGGGCGGCGGGCCACTCGATCATCTTCATCGGCCACAATATCCATCATGTCTACGACATCGCCGAGCGGTTCGTGGTGATCGACCGCGGCAAGCTGGCGATGGAGAAGCCGAAGGCAGAAGTCGGCTCCGTTCACGAGCTCATCCAGTTCATGGAAAACGTGGCGCGACCGCGGCGTGCCCAAATGGGGGAAATGGCGTGATGTCGGACAGCGCCAAGGCTCTCGACGGCGAGCCCGCCGATATCCACCCGAGCGACCGCCTGCTGCGACGGTTCGTGATCACCAACCGCGCGGCTCTTGGCTCGCTGCTGGTGCTCGTGCTCATGCTCCTCATCTTCTTCACCGCCAACCCGCGCGTCTTTTCGACCTGGAACCTCTACACCTCGGTGATGACGACGTTGCCGGTGGCGCTGTTCATGACGGTGCCGCTGGTGTTTGTCGTCACGGCCGGCGAGATCGATCTGTCGTTCCCAGCGACATTCGGATTCGCCTCGCTCGCCTTTGCGGTAGTCGTGCAGGCCGGATTCGATCCGTTCCTTGCGATCGTCGCGGCGGTTGCCGTCGGCACGCTTTTGGGCTTCGGCACCGGCGCGCTCGTCGTCTATGCCGGGCTGTCGTCGCTCGTCGCGACGCTCGGCATGAACTTCATGCTGCGCGGTGCGATTCTTATTCTGACGCAGTCGAAGTCCATCGCCATGCCGCAACTGTCGAGCAGCCTGGCGTTCAAGGTGTTCTCAAGCACGCTCTTCGGCGTCCCGGTTCAAATGTTTTGGGCGATCGCCTTCGTGGTCTTTTGTGCGCTGCTCTACAACCGCCACCGCTTCGGCGCACAGGTCCATGTCGTCGGAGACAATCCCGACAGCGCCAACGAGATGGGTATCAACGTCAACCTCGTGCGGGTGAAGGTGTTCGCCTTCATGGGTTTCGGGGCAGCGCTCGCCGGCGTCTGCTCGACCATGATCAATTTCACCTGGTGGCCGACCTCGGGCGACGGATATCTGCTGCCTGTCATCGCGTCCGTCTTCGTTGGCGGCACGCCCACCTGGGGCGGCGTCGGCACGGTCTTCGGCGGCGCAATCGGCGCCACGACCGTGGCCTTCATCCAGACGGGAATTGTCGGTGCTGGACTGAGCGGCTTCTACGTCCAGTTCTTCAACGGGCTAATCATCATCCTCTCGCTCCTCGGCCATCGCTGGAACCAGATCCGATACCGCTGAGCCAGGTCCGTACGCGAGTAACCGACACTGTCGGCCGCCAGAATCGCCGCCAGTCTCCTCTCGGCGCGCTCTTCGCCCGTTGGCTGATTGCCCTCACATACCCGCGCGACAGGATCCGATCCACGTCTGAGCGGCCAAGGAGGTCCACCGCTGCAGCCCCGCTCAGGGTCGGTCTCCTAGCTTTGCTTCGGCCTTCGAAAGCAGGCATGCCCACCCTCGGTCCGGCCGGATAAGCGCCTTGGCTGTCGATCCCGATCAATCGGGAATATCGGTGGAGGGACGGCCGGGAAACCTTTATAAGATTGAAGAAATACGCCTGTTTACGACAGATTTGTGACATCTGCCGCTCTGGCGCTCACGATCGGTTCCGGCACGATGTCCGCCACCCACATCCTCATCAACCTCGTCGGCGAGATCGCTCTTCTCCTTTGGGGCGTCCATATGGTGCAGAGCGGTGTCATGCGCGTCTTCGGCAGCGATCTTCGCCGCTGGTTGGCGCGCGGCCTGGAGACGCGGTTCCACGCGCTTCTTCTCGGCCTCGGCGTGACGGCCGCACTACAATCCTCCACGGCGACGGCGCTGATGGCAATGTCGCTCGCCGGCGCGTTGGACCTGGTGCCCGCGCTCGCCATCATGCTCGGTGCCAATATCGGCACGACGCTCGTCGTGCAGGTGCTCTCCTTCGACGTGACGATCGTCTTCCCGCTGCTGATCGCCATCGGCGTCTTCACCTTTCGCCGCGGCAAGGGCACGCGGTTTCAGGACCTCGGCAGGGTGGCGATCGGCGTCGGGCTGATGCTCTTGGCACTGAGCCTTCTCGCCGCGGCGATCGCACCCGGCGAGAACTCGACCACCGTTCGAGAGCTCCTCGCCGCGTTGACGCGCGAGCCGCTCTTGAACGTTGCCATTGCTGCAGCCCTGACGTTCGCGGCGCATTCGAGCGTCGTCGTGGTGCTGACGGTGATGTCCTTCGCAGTCTCGGGGCTGATCGGGCCCGAAGCGACGCTTGCCATGGTGATCGGCGCCAATCTCGGCAGTGCGCTGAACCCTGTGCTCGAAGCTTCGGGGGGCGACTCCGTGAGGCTCCGAATCCCGCTCGGAAACCTCGCGACCCGGGTCGTTGGCGCGATCATTGCGCTGCCCTTCCTCGGGCCGATCGCCGAATGGCTAGGGGCGCTTGAGCCCGGCCCGTCGCGGCTTGCCGCGAACTTCCATACCGCGTTCAACCTTGCCGTCGCGCTCCTCTTCATCGGGCTCCTGCCCTTGATGGCGAAGCTCCTCGTGCGTCTGCTGCCTGAAAAGCCGGCAAGCGGCGATCCGGCAAAGCCGCTCTACCTCGATCCAAGCGCCATCGGCACGTCGGCCGTGGCGCTTGCCAACGCCGCGCGTGAGACGCTCCGCATGGCGGATGTCGTGGAGAAGATGCTTGCCGGCACTCAGGCGACCTTCCACGGCGACCGCCGCCATCTCGTCGCTGAGACGAGCCGGCTCGACGACATCGTCGACCGCCAGCATCAGGCGATCCAGACCTACATCGCCCAGATCGCGCGTGAGCCGCTGAGCGATCAGGACGCGCGACGCCTCGCCGAGATCCAGTCGTTCGCCATCAACCTGGAACATATCGGCGACATCATCGACCGCAACATCACCGAGCTCTCCGCCAAGCGCCTTCGGCTGAAGCTCAGCCTCTCGCCCGAAGGCCTGGCAGACATCGATGGGATGTATGCACAGCTGCTCGATCACCTGCGGCTGGCGGTCGCCGTCTTCATGTCGAGCGACACGGAGGCGGCGCGGCGTCTCGTCGCCGAGAAAGAGCAGTTCCGCGAGATGGAGCGGAACTCGACGGAGCGGCATTTCGCTCGCGTGCGCGAGGGCCGAAAAGCCTCGATCGAGACGAGCGGCCTCCATCTTGACGTGGTGCGCGACCTGAAGCGCATCGATGCACACCTTGCCGCGACGGCGTACCCGCTACTGGAGCGCGCCGGCGCCTTGAAGCCTACGCGACTGGCTTCATGAGCCGAAGCCGACAAGCTTGCCGATCGGCGCGGCAAGCGCCGGCGTCGCCGCCAGGATGTCGCGCCGTGCGTCAGACCATCCTCGGGAAATGCCTTCGAGAGTGTGCCGAGGATTAGCGCTTCGCATTCGCGATTGGCCTCGCTGACGAGGTCCTGCGCTCCTTTGTGATTGACCGAAAGCCTGTCGCGCCGGAGAAAGTGCGCGGCGGCAAGCTCTCCCGCTTCGCGAATGACGGCTCTGCTGTCTCTCGTCGCAGATCGAGATTGTTCGGAGACAAGATAAATCCGATTCCGGTCGGAGGCGGCGTTTCACACTGGCCGTGGACCGAACAATCCGGCAATATGACAGTTATATGACATCCGCCGGATGCAACTAATTCCTTGTCAAGGCGGAGGCAATTGGGAGGACATCCATGCGTTTCAAATCTCTTCTCCTTCTCGCTGGCTCGGCAATCCTGGCTGGATTCGGGACCGCGCCGGCCTCTGCGCAGGGCGACCTGACCGTCTACTGCTCGGTGCAAGAGGAATGGTGCCAGCTCATGGTCAACGAGTTCCAGAAGGCGACGGGCATCAACGTCGCCATGACGCGCAAGAGTTCGGGCGAGACCTACGCGCAGGTGAAAGCGGAAGCGGCAAACCCGCAGGGCGATATCTGGTGGGGTGGGACCGGGGACCCGCACCTTCAGGCCGCGGATGAAGACCTGACGGTCGCCTACGAGTCACCAATGCTGTCGCACCTGCGCGAATGGGCTGTGAACCAGCACAAGACCGCCGACGGCAAGACGGTCGGTATCTATCTTGGCGCGCTCGGCTTTGGCTACAATTCGGACCTGCTCAAGGAGCGCGGCCTCGAAGCGCCGAAGTGCTGGGCAGATCTTGCCAAGCCCGAATACGAAGGCGAGGTGCAGGTCGCGAACCCCAACTCTTCAGGCACCGCCTACACCTTCCTTGCGACGCTCGTGCAGATATTCGGCGAGGACAAAGCCTTCGAGCTACTGAAGGCGATCGACAAGAACGTCAATCAGTACACCAAGTCGGGCGCTGCACCGTCGCAGGCGGCCGCCCGTGGCGAGACGCTGATCGGCATCTCGTTCCAGCATGACTTGCTGACGCCGGTCGTCACCTCCGACGCGCCGCTCGTCACTGTGTCGCCCTGCGAGGGGACCGGCTTCGAGATCGGCTCGATGAGTATCATCAAGGGGGCTCCGAACATGGAGAACGCCAAGAAGTGGTACGACTGGGCGCTGACGCCGGAAGCGCAGATGCTCGGCGCGCAGGCGAACTCCTATCAGCTTCCGTCCAATCAGGATGCGCCGCTGCCAAAGGGTGCACCCGACATCAAGACGATCAAGCTCATCGACTACGATTTCGAAAAATTCGGATCGAGCGACGAGCGCACCCGTCTATTGTCCAAATGGGACCAGGAAGTCGGCGCGCACTGACAGTCGTTTAAAGTTCGGCCGGCGGCAGTACCCGCCGGCCTGCGCTTCCGTAAGGGATGGGGGAATAGATGCGCCGCCCGCTCGTCCTCTGGCTTGCGGCCGGCCTCGTCGGCGTGCTGCTTCTGCCGTGGTACGCGGTGGAAGGCACCTTCTGGTCGTTCGCGTGGGTCGCCTCCGACGATCCACGCGACGCGTCGGCCTTGTTTCAGGTGCTTTCGCACGGCCGCCTTTGGCTCCTCCCTATCGTGCTGGCCTTCCTGCCGCCTCTCGTCTTCCTGAACCGGCGGCGCGATGATCCAACCGCGACTGCCGTACTCATCAGTTCGGGTGTCTTCGGTCTCGCCTGGCTCCTGATCGAAGGCTCCACGATCGGGCTGCACGGATGGAATTTCGCGTTTCTCGGGACGCTGCTCGGTCCGGTCGATGCACAGACGGGCATGGGCTACGGCGCGCTCATCGCCGGCACCGCCCTCCTTTATTTCTTTGCGGCCGGGCTTGCCGGCCGCGGCGCCATGCGTGGCGACATATTCGTCGTCTTCTCGATAGCCTTCGTCGTTGCGACCATCGGGCTTTTTGTCTTCTTCCCGGTTGCGAAGGTGCTTGGGGCGGCCGCCTTCGACCCAGACGGCGGCCTCTCGCTCACGGCGTTCGCGGAGAGAATGACGGCGCGCGATCTTTGGCAGCTCTCCTGCCTGTCCGGGGGACGGAGCTGCGGGGTCTTCTGGAACAGCCTTGCGCTCGCGATAACGGTGGGCGTGGCGACGACCTTGCTCGGCTTCGCTTTCGCGCTTCTCGCCCACCGCACCAACTTTCGCGCCGAGCGGCTCTTGAACGCCCTTGCCATCCTGCCGGTCATTACGCCGCCGTTCGTCATCGGGCTTGGCATTATCCTGATTTTCGGGCGGAGTGGCGTCGTGACGACGGCACTCGCCGAGCTCTTCGGCGTGCGGCCCGGCCGTTGGATCTACGGCTTCAACGGGCTCGTGCTCGCTCAGGTGCTTGCGTTCACGCCGATCGCCTATCTCGTCATGGCAGGAGTCGTGCAGGGGGTGAGTCCCTCGATGGAAGAAGCGGCGCAGACGCTCCGCGCCGACGCGTGGCGCACCTTCCGCACCGTGACCTGGCCGCTGATACGGCCCGGCGTCGCCAACGCCTTCTTGATCGGCTTCGTCGAAAGCCTCGCCGATTTCGGCAATCCGCTGGTGCTCGGGGGAAATTTCGACGTGCTGTCGACCGACATCTTCTTCGCCGTCGTTGGGGCACAGCACGACCCCGGGCGCGCGGCGGCGCTCGCTATCGTGCTGCTTGCCATGACGCTTGCCGCCTTTGTCGTTCAGCAGCGCTGGCTTGGGCAGCGCTCATACGCAACGCTGACCGGCAAAGGCGATTCCGGCGTGCACGCGAGGTTGCCGGACGGCCTGCGGCGGCTCGTCCACGCGACGACGATGCCGTGGATGGCATTCACCTTCCTTCTCTACGCCCTGATCCTCGTCGGCGGGTTCGTCGAGTCGCTCGGCCTCAACAACACCCCGACTCTCAAGCACTACGTCACCGCTTTCGGCGTGGAGCGCACGGAGTTCGGGCTGCTTTGGTCCGGGCGCGCCTGGCCCTCCTTCTTCGCCACGATGTTCCTTGCCGGCGTCGCGGCGCCGCTCACCGCAGCAATGGGTCTGCTCACGGCCTATCTCATCAACCGCCAGCGTTTCGCCGGTCGCGCCGCGTTCGAGTTCCTGACGATGCTGAGCTTCGCCATTCCGGGAACCGTGATCGGCGTGAGCTATATCCTTGCCTTCAACGTGCCTCCCATCCTTTTGACCGGAACCGGTGTCATCCTTATCGTCTGCTTCGTCTTCAGGAATATGCCGGTCTCGATCCGCGCAGGGCTCGCTACGATGAGCCAGATCGACAAGAGCCTTGACGAGTGCTCTCTCACTTTGCGGCATGGCACCTTCGCGACGGTCAGGCGTGTGATCCTCCCGCTGCTCCGGCCGGCCATCGTCGCCGCGCTCGTCTACAGTTTTGTGCGCGCGGTGACGGCCGTCAGCGCCGTGATCTTTCTGGTCACCGCCAAGTATAACCTGGCAACAGCCTATATCGTCGGCCGCGTCGAGGTCTCCGATTTCGGCGTTGCGATCGCCTACAGCTCGGTCTTGATCGTCTCCATGATGGCGGTGATCGCGTTGATCCAGTTGGGCGTCGGACAGCGTCGGCTTGGACGGCGCGGACTGCAGGCTAACCAGGATGCCGAGGGCATGGCATGACGATTTCCGCTCGTTCTGCGCCGGTCGAGCTTCGCTCGGTGACGAAACGCTATGGCGCCGTTACCGCGGTCGACGCGGTCTCTTTCTCCGTCGAGGCGGGGAACCTTGTCACCCTGCTGGGACCGTCGGGCTGCGGCAAGACCACGACGCTCCGTATGATTGCGGGCCTGGAAGTGCCAAGTGGCGGCGAGATACGTATCGGCGGCGAGGACGTGACGCGGCTGCCGCCGTCCGCCCGCGACGTCTCCATGGTTTTCCAATCCTATGCCCTCTTTCCGCATATGACAGTGGTGGAGAATGTCGCCTATGGCCTTGCCGGCCTGCCAAAGACGGAACAGCGGGAGAAGGCACAGGAAGGCCTTCGGCTTGTCGGGCTCGAAGGTTACGAGAAACGGCTCCCCTCGGAGCTTTCCGGCGGCCAGCAACAGCGTGTTGCCTGTGCACGGGCACTTGTGCTCGAGCCGCGCGTCCTTCTGTTCGACGAGCCACTCTCCAACCTGGATGCGAAGCTTCGCCGCCGCATGCGCGACGATATCCGCGAGCTACAGCAGGGGCTGGGGCTCACCTCCGTCTACGTCACCCACGACCAGGAGGAGGCCCTCGCCGTCTCCGACAGAATCATCGTCATGAACGGTGGCGCAATTGCGCAGGAGGGCGCTCCCGCTGATCTCTACGAGCGGCCGGCCGATGCCTTCGTCGCGGACTTCATCGGCGGCGCCAACCTCGTCGACTGCGAAGTGATCGGCCGCGACGGCGAGAACACGCTTGTGCGCGTGGGGCCACTGTCGCTCGCGGTGAAAAGCGGCCACGGCAAGGGTGTCGCGAAACTGGTGATCCGCCCCTCCGCCGTCGAGCTCCACGCGTCCGCGACGCAGGAATCGCTTCCCGCCGAGGTCCACAAAGCCACCTATCTTGGCTCCCGCTGGGACTACTCGCTCACGACCGAGATCGGCGATCTCTTCGTCACGCAGGAGACGGTGACCCACCACCGGCCCGGCGAGCGCGTCCACCTGAGCTTCAAGACGAGAAGCCTCGCGATCGTATAGGCGCTGCTCGACGTCCGGAATGGATCAGGAGCGGCCGAGCGAGATGTCGGTCAAGCGAGAGCGTTTTCGAACCTCATGATTACCCTTTCGAGGAAACCGCGGGTCCGGGGCCGCCGGCCGGGGAACCGGCCAAGCCGCCGCATCCGCGGGGGTAGATAACTGGCGGAGTGGCGCGGCGAAAAACGCCTCCGCCTCGGTGTGCCGAGCGGATGGCCGGTCTTCTGGCGTCAGCCCTTCACCGCGCCGATCGTCAGGCCCTCAACTAGGTATCGCTGCGCATAGACGTAAAGCACGGCGACTGGAACTGCCGTGAGAAGCGACGCTGCCATCAGCATGCCCCACGGGAGGATGTCGCCGAAAACCAGAGACTGAAGGCCGATCGGCAGCGTGCGGAGCGACTCGCTGGTGATGAACACGAAAGCGAACAGGAACTCGTTCCAGGCGGTCGTGAAGGCGAACAGACCGACCGCGAGCAAGGCCGGCGCTGCCAGTGGCAGGACGATCTTCCAGAAGGCGTAGAAGCGGTTGGCGCCGTCGATCATCGCCGCTTCCTCGAGCTCGACTGGTATGGAGCGGAAATAGCCGATCAGCACCCACGTCGCGAAGGGCAGCAGGAAGGTCGGGTAAGTGAGCATCAGCGCGCCGTAGGTGTTGACGAGGCCAAGCGTGGTGAGCGTCTGGTAGAGCGGAATGAAGATGAGCGTCGCCGGCAGGAGGTAGGTGATGAGCAGGAAGCTCGTTAGCAGGCCGGAGCCGAAGAACTTCAGGCGTGACAGCGCGTAGGCGGCGAGCGCCGCAAAGACCACGGATATGACAGTGCTGACGGTGGCGACGAGGATCGAGTTGCCGAACCATCGCAGGAACGGCGTGCCGAAGAGCAGCGCGGAGAACTGGTCAAGCGTGAACGGCTCCGGCCAGAAGATGGAGGTCCGCGCACTGATCTGGGATGTCGTCTTGAACGAGGTAACGATCACCCAATAGAACGGGAAGAGCACGAAGACCATGATCGGGAAGAGCAGAACCATGCGCCCGATCACTCCGATCCGGCGCCGCTGACCCTGATCGAAGACCGGCTCGTCAGAGTGGCCGCTGGTGCGCCTGCGAACGATCCTGCCGATCGCCTCGAAGCCTGTGAAAAGCAGCTCGAACGGCAAGAAGAGGAGATCGAGGAAGGCGTTGAGCGCCCGTCCGCCGAGCTTCAGCAGGTGGTTGCCGAGGTTCGGCCCGCGGATCTTCTGCGTCCGGACATCGTCGTGCCGCATGAACTTGGCGAGCAGCCAAATGATCACCGCCATCAGCGGTGCGACGCTGAGCGCAATCGCGCTTCCCGGTCCGTATTGCAGCGAGCCGATCGCCTTCTCGTAGGCGAGAATCGAGTAGAGGCGCGTCGCCCCGCTCGGCCCGCCGCCGGTCATCAGGAACGGCAGGCCGAACTGGTTGAAGGTGGAGATGAACGATAGGAGCAGAACGACGACGATCACGTAGCGGAGCCCTGGCAGCGTGACGTGACGGAAGCGCTGCACCACATTCGCGCCGTCCGCCTCCGCTGCCTCGAGCTGCTCGCGGTCGATTGCCTTGAGGCCGGCAAGGAGGAGCAGCGTATAGAACGGGATGCCCTTCCAGATATTGACGGTGATGATGCTCGACATCGCGAGGTGCGGATCGGAGAGCCATCCGACCGGCTGGTCGATGAGGCCGAGGCCGCTCAGGATCGGATTGAGTCCGCCGAAGAGGGGGTCATAGATGCTGCGCCAGGCAAGCGCCGTCACGATCTCCGGCACGATCCACGGCAGGAGCATGATGCCGCTGATCAGGCTGCGGGCGGGGATGCGGCTGTTCAGGATCAGCGCAATGGTCATGCCCGCGATAAACTTCACCCCGAGCGACCACAACGTGAACCGGATGGTGTTCTTGAGGGCGAACATATAGTCGCTGTTCGACAGCAAGCGCGTGTAGTTGCGCATGCCGACATGGACCGTCTCGCCGGTCAGGAAGTTCAGCGCCGTCGTGCTGATGAGGACGGCGTTGATCAGCGGCCAGAAGATCAGGCCGACCATGACCGCCACGGTCGGCAGCACGAAGAGGGCAGCAACCTTCCAGTCCCGCCCGAGCACCGACTGCACCTTTTCCGCCGAGAAGAGGCGAGAGGCTGGCCGAATGGCTGTGGTGTTCAGCTCCAGCTGACCGTCCATCCGCTGTCTCCGTCAAATCAGCTCGGGCACTGCGGACGAGGTGCCGAAGGCCCTGCCGCGACCCGAAGATGACGAGGGCGGCCGTGGCCGCCCTCGCAACGGGTGGAACGGGCTATTGCATGATCCCGCCTTCTTCGAAGATCTGGACGATCTTCGCGTGGCCATCGGCGACGGCGTCCGCGGCGCTCATGCGGCCTGAGATGGCGTTGCCGATCGCCTGTTCGAGAATGCTCTGGGCGCGGATCGCGTCGATCTGCGCCGCGGGCTTCGCAGGCCACGACGGGCCGAGGAACGGATCGGTGACACTGACCTGCTCCTTGATGATCGCGAAGTTGGGGTCGGCGGCGATCAGCTCCGGCGTCCACAGCTTCTCGTAGGCGGGCATGAACAGGCCGCCTGCGATCGCCGAGATCTTGTTGAAGTTTGCCGGATCGAGCAGATCGAGCGCGAGCTGCTTCGCGAGGTCGACGTTCGGCGCGCCCTTGAAGATGTGCAGCCAGCCGTTTACCGCGCCGCCGTCGCGGCTGTCGCCATTGTTGGCGGTCGGCGCCCGCAAGACGAGCATATCCTTGAAGAAGGGGAGGTTATCCTTCTTGGACGCGGCGTAGACGCTGAACGCGTTCAGCGTCATGCCGATGCTGCCGGCGGCCCAGGCCTCGTTGTTGCCGGTGTCCGTCCAGCTCTCGACGCCTGGCGGGATCATGGCGGCGTATTTGCCGTTGCGGTCGTAGGTCTCGACCAGCCACTCGAAGGCGGCCACCGTTTCGGGCGAGTTGAAGGTGACCTTCTGCCCGCTCTCATCGGTGAAGTGACCGCCGAAGGCTTGGACGATCGCGATGTCGAAGCCGAAGCCGTCGCCGCCTTTGTTGGGCGTGAAGCCCCAGCCATAGAAGCCATTCGCCGGATCGGAGATGGCGAGGGCCGCCTCGCGACGGTCACCCCAGGTCTTGAGCGACTTGGGATCGATGCCCTTCTCCTTCAGCTTGTCACCGCGGAAGAAGTAGCCGGTCGCACTGCCGATGTAGGGGATCGACTTCCACTTGCCGTCGAACTGTCCGGTCTTGGCCGCGTTGATGCCAGGCATGATCTTGCCGTACTTGGACTCGGCCTCGGCGACGACGTCGGAAACATCCTCCACGAGGTCAAGGGTGCTGAGCTGCGCGATCGAGACGTTGCTGGTGTAGGCGAAGTCAGGCGGATTGCCGGCCTTCACGGCGGCGGTCATCTTGCCCAGGAAGTCGCCGAAGGATTCCGGGTTGGTGGTCGAAATGTCGAGCTCGACGTTGTGCGCTTGTGCGAAGGCCGCGACCTCGTCGCGGAAGAGGGTCTGCGCTTCGGGGAAATATTCGGTGCGATGAATGACGGTCAGCTTGCCGCTTGCACCCACGGGCAGCGGCTGATCCGGCTTGTCCTCGGCAAAGACACGCACTCCGCCCGCCATCGCAAAACCCGCAGCGGCAGTGCCGCGCAGCAGGTCACGGCGGCTTGGATTCCTAAAGCTCATTTGTCGTTCCCTCCCAATATCTCGTTGTGATTACGGGGCCGGCGGAGCTTGTTGAGATTCAGCTATTGATCAGAGATCTGGATACTCTCTGCCCCTCCTGCTTGCGGCACCTGCGGTATTCTTCCTCTGAATGCGCTTTCAGGCCAAGCCCAAAATGTCTGAGGGTCAGAATTTTTCGGGCTTTCCCCCAAAAGCCGTGCAATCGATCGTGATGCTCTGTGTGTCGGGATGCGCGGAAGCGGGCGGATTCGTGGGCGCCGGGACGGGGCGTTAGGCGTCTCCGGGCGCAGCCGCTAGAAGAGTCCCAACTCGGTTTGCCGAGGCCGATTGGGACTCAGCCTGCGAAAAGGCTCAACCGCATTCGGGAGGAATTGGATGGCCGGTGGTGACAGAAACGAAGAGGTTCTCGACAGGGTCAGCACGCATTCGCGTCCGTCCGAGCTGCGCATCACCGACATCCGCTGCGCCGACATCGTTGGCGCGCCGTTCACCTCCTCCCTCCTCAAGGTCTGCACCAATCAAGGGATCGTCGGCCTCGGCGAGGTCCGCGACGGGGCAAGCAAGACATTCGCCCTGATGCTGAAGAGCCGTCTCATCGGGGAGAATCCGTGCGACGTTGATCGGCTCTTCCGCCGCATCAAGCAGTTCGGCGGCCACGGCCGGCAGGGTGGGGGCGTCTCGGCAATCGAGATCGCGCTGTGGGACTTGGCCGGCAAGGCCTACGGCGTTCCGATCTACCAGATGCTTGGCGGCAAGTTCCGCGATCGTGTCCGCATGTATTGCGACACCGATGCCAGCGTGCCGAGCGGCCGCGAGACCGGCAAGCGTCTGAAGGCGTGCATGGCGCTCGGCTACACGTTTCTGAAGATGGACCTCGGCCTCGGCCAGATCATGCATATCCCCGGCGCGGTCAGCGCACCGACAGGCGTGCTTGAGAGCTACTGCTCAAATCCGCACCGCATGACCGCCGGAACTCTGGAGGAACGTCGGCATCGCAACGCCGTCTACGACGTTCATAACGTCCGCCATCCCTTCACCGGCCTGCATTTCACAGAGAAGGGCCTCGACCTTCTTGAACAATACATCGCCGAGGTGCGCGAGGAGATCGGCCCGGAGATTCCGCTCGCTATCGACCACCTCGGTCACATCGCGCTGACCGACGGCATCCGCTTGGCGCACCGCCTGGAGAAATACAATCCGGCTTGGCTCGAGGACGTGTTGCCGTGGCAATACACGGCGCAATACGAGCGGCTGGCGACGAGCTCCGCGGTGCCGATCTGCACCGGCGAGGACATCTATCTGAAGGAGGACTTCATGCCGCTCCTGAAGACCGGTATCGCGGTGATCCATCCGGACCTTTTGACCAGCGGCGGCATTCTGGAGACCAAGAAGATCGGCGATGCCGCCCAAGAGCGTGGCGTCGCCATGGCGATCCACATGGCCGAGAGCCCGATCGCTGCGATGGCCGCAGCTCACGTTGCCGTCGCCACTGAGAACTTCCTGGCTCTTGAGAACCATGCGGTCGACGTCCCCTGGTGGGACGACATCGTCACGGGCCTTCCCAAGCCGCTTGTGCGTAGTGGCTTCATCGAGGTGCCCGACAAACCCGGCCTCGGAATCGACGATATCGACGACGAGGTCATCGCTCAGCACCTGCAGGAAGGCGCCACGGGTATCTGGGAATCCACGGATCGGTGGGACGACGATCACAGCTGGGATCGGACGTGGAGCTGAGGCGGCGGCGAAGCCGCGTTCCGCGCCTTGATCAGTCGCCCTGTTCCTTATTGCGCTTCCACGCCTGGTATTCGGGTTCCGCGTCCGGGTGCAGCGGGTAGTAACGGCGCAGATCGCCGCCCTCGAACAGCCGCTCGCGGGAGAACTCCTCCCATTCGTGGTGCTTCGTGGCTTCCTCGATGACCTTCTCCGCCATGGCCACGGGCACCACCACGACGCCGTCGTCGTCGGCGACGATGATGTCGCCGGGCATAACGAACACGTTGCCGCAGGCGATCGGCACATTGACGGCGAACGGCACGATGTCGGTCTGAACGTGATAGTTCGGCGTCACGCCGTTGACCCACAGTCCGAGATCGAGACGCTTGACGTTCGGGTAATCGCGGATGCAGCCGTCGATCACGACGCCGACGCCGCCTCTGCCCTTGAAGTAGGTGAGCATCATGTCGCCGAAGATCCCGCTCCTGAGATCGCCGCGTGCGTCGACCACCACGACGTCTCCCGGCTGGGTATGATAGAGCACATGGCGATGAAGCTGCGTTTCCGGGTCGGCGTATTCGTCCTCGCTGAAGAGGTCCTCGCGTTTCGGCATGCATTGAAGGGTTAGCGCCGGGCCGGCGACGGCTTTGCCCGCGCTGCGGGCGAGCGGCCCCACCATGTACGGGCTGCGAACGCCCGCGAAGGCAAGAGTGCTGCTCACGGTGGCCGCCCCGATGTCCCGCAGCGCCTCTACCCACTCCTTCGGCGGGCGTGAAATGTCGGGAGTGGTGATCAACGGGCGTCTCCTTGCAGCAGTCTCAAATTGCCTCGACGGGCGATCGTCGCTCTTAGCACGAGGGCGGCCGCGTGCAGGCGCAGCGCGTCGCCCCAAGGTCCTCACGCAAACCAGGACGTCCCGGGATACCGGTGCGCTTTGGCCACCTCTTCGTTGAGCTCGAGCCCGATGCCGGGCCGGTCCGTGAGGCTGATGTGGCCGTTCTTGATGATGTCGCCGGCGTCGGTGATCGTCGTCCAGTAGTCGCGGTGCAGCCAGTGGAATTCGAGCACGAGGAAGTTGGGCACTGTGGCGCAGACGTGCGCCGACGCCATCGTGCCGATCGGCGATGCCACGTTGTGCGGGGCGAAAGGCATGTAATAGATCTCGGCCAGGTTCGCGATCTTGCGGCACTCCGACAGCCCGCCGCACTTTGGAATGTCGGGCATGATGATGTCGACGGCCTGGCTTTCGATCAGGTCGCGGAAGCCCTGACGCAGATAGAGGTTCTCGCCGGCGCAGATCGGTGTGCTGGTCGAACGCTTCACTTCGCGCATCGCCGCGACGTTCTCAGGAGGCACCGGCTCCTCCAACCACATCAGATGGAGGGACTCAAGGTCGCGGGCGAGGCGGATTGCACTCGTCACGTCGAGGCGCGTGTGCACGTCGCAGGCGACGTCGACGGTCTTGCCGGCGGCCGTCTTCACCATCTCGGCGAGGCGGACCATGCGCTCATGTTCCCACTCGCCGGCGGTATGGTTGAACGGGTCTTTGACGAAGCTGGCGACCTCGCTCTGATATTTGCCGTAGGCGCCGATATCGAGGTCGATCTTCAGCGCCGTGAAGCCAGCCTCCAGCACTTCGTCCACGACCTTCTTGCACTCGTCGAAGTTCATCCCCGGCGTTACTTCGCAGTCGGCGTAGACGCGGACCTTGTCGCGAAACTTGCCGCCTAGTAGCTCGTAGACCGGCGTCTTCAAAGCCTTGCCCTTCAAGTCCCAAAGGGCGATCTCGATGCCGGTCAGCGCGGTTATCAGCGCGCCGGCGAAGCCGCCTTCGAACACGCGCGCGCGGCGCAGCTCCTCAAAGAGCGCATCGACGGCGAACGGGTCCCGACCTATCAGCGTCGGGCCGAGCTCGTGCTGGATCAGTGCGATCGCTTGGTGGCCGCCATGCACGCATTCGCCGAGTCCGGTCACGCCCGCGTCGGTCTCGATCTTCACCCACAGGTGCATGCAGTGGCCGGTCGTGGCCGCGGTCTTTACCGACGTGATCTTCATGTCGTCAGTTCTCGCAGAAAAGAAGCACAAGAAACAAGAAGAAGAGAAGCGGTGAGGGCGTCACGTGCAGTTACCGTTGTACGGATCCCGGATAGAGGTCGGCCGCAGCCTGCAGAAGGGCGGCTGTATAGCCGTAACAGAAGGCGAAAGCGACGGGCTTCGGGCTCGGGCCGCTGATCTCCGGCACATGGTCCGGCATCAGCATGTATTCGTAGCCGAGCTCGGCGTAGAGGCGGATCGACGCCCACATGTCCATGTCGCCCTCGTCGGGGAACACTTCGCTGAACGAGAGCTTGCGCCCGCGAATGTTGCGGAAGTGGACGTTGAAGATCTTCCTGCGCTCGCCGAACCAGCGGATCACGTCGGCGATCTCGTTGGCCGGATCGTCGAGCATTTCACCGACCGTCCCCTGGCAGAAGTTCAGCCCGTGATAGGGACTCTCGCGCATCGTCACGAATTTCTTCAGGCCTTCCACGGTGCCGAGCACGCGCGTCACGCCGCGATAGCCGGGCGGCGTATAGGGATCGTGCGGATGGCAGGCGAGCCGGATACGGTTCGACTCCGCGACCGGCACCACGCGCTCGAGGAAATAGTCGATGCGCTCCCAGTTCTCGTCCTCGGAAAGCATGCCCGCCAAGCCCGGCGGTGCATTCCGGTCCGCCTGGTCCCAGAAGAACGACGCGTTGCGCGACCCGCCGCGGCCTGCCTGCGGTGCGGTGCGCGGGATGCCGATGATGTTGAGATTGTATTTCGCCGCCGGGATACCGACTTCGGCGAGCCGCTCGATCAACCGGCAAATCGAATCGATCTGGCGGTCGCGGTTCGGCCCGGCGGTCAGGATGTCGGGGCTGTGCTGCTTCTCGATCGGATGCGAGCTCAGCGGCATCTGCACCATGTCGAGCACCAGCCCCGTCGATTCGATGCGATCCCGGTGGCGCTTCAAGTCACCGACCGACCAATCGTGGGGATTGCCCGGCGGGTCGAAGCAGACGTGCCGGACTCCGAGCTGCGCGAGCTGACGACATTCCTCGTCGTCGCGCGGAGGATTCTGCGTCCCGAGGTACAATTACAACGCCTCCTAGAACGAACTTCGCATTCTTTCCGGCGAAGCTTTCGCACGCGCGGGCCGATGCTTGTCAAGAAGGGCTCTGGCTGAGACCATGGGTCTATCAAGAATTCCATAAGAGCATAGATAGCTGTCTGGCGAGTTGCGCATTGCGGCGGAGGAACGCTCAATGGTGAAGAAATCTCAATCGGCGTTCGATCCCGGGTCCGTCCTCGCTGAGATCGGTGAAGGCCGGAGCACGAGCCGCTACCGCAAAGGGCAAATCGTCTTTTCGCAAGGCGAGCCTGCGGACGCGGTCTTTTACGTCCAGAAGGGCAGGGTGAAGGTCACCGTCGTTTCGGAGCAGGGGAAGGAGGCAGTGGTGGCAATGCTCGGAGCGGGGGAATTCTTCGGCGAGGGATGCCTTGCCGGGCAGAAGCGGCGCATCGCGACAGTCGGCACGATGACGGAGGCGGTTGTCGAGCGGCTGGACAAAGACACTGTGCTCCGCGTGATCCGGGAGAAACGGGGGTTCTCCGAGATGCTTATCGTGCATCTCCTGGCTCGCTCCGTGCGCGTCGAAGCGGACCTGGTCGACCAACTGTTCAATTCGACCGAGAAGCGTCTTGCCCGGCTGCTTTTGCTGTTGGCGAACTTCGGCAAGGAAGCGAAACCGGAGCCTGTGATCGCGAAAATCAGCCAGGAGACGCTTGCGCAAATGATCGGGACGACCCGGTCGCGCGTAAGCCATCTTATGAATAGGTTCCGGGAGTTAGGTTTCATCCAATATAATGGAGGAATAAAGGTCAATAACTCTCTGTTGAATATTGTCTTGCACGAGCAGCCGCCGATAAGAACTTGAACATTTTTTTCTCGCGACACCTCGGGCGAGGTATCTACGCGTCACCCAATGTGAGCGATTCCGCACAGTTTTTCACACGTCCGCGGGTGTAGTTTCGTCTGGCGGAGGCGCTGCCGCTCCTCGAGAGGCGCGGGGTCCCTCGCAGCCGTTTCGCGTTGCCTCCGGCGATGCGGGCCGTCTCCCCAAGAAGACACAGCGGGAGGACACGAGGTGGGCAAGCCGATATTCTTGTGGCCGAAGCCATGACGCGAACCTTCACCGGAACCGTCGTGACTGCACTGGCGGCCTTCTTCTTGTTCGGGCTGCACGTTCCAGTGGCGGCAGGGGAGCGCGGCGACTGGTTCAAGAGTCTTCTTCAGCCTGACGGTACATCATGTTGCGATGTGTCGGATTGCGCGAAGAGCGAGGCCGAGTGGCGAGAAAATCATTGGTGGGCGAAGGTCCACGGTGAATGGAGGCAGGTTCCGCCAGATAGAATCCTTTCGGAACCCTATTCTATCGACGGCGGTGCTTATGTCTGTAGGGCCGATCCGGTCACCGATGACAGCAAGAAGCTTAAGCCCATGATCTACTGTTTCGTTCCTCCGAATATGGGCTCCTGACGGTGCGCAGGGCAGCCGCGGAAGCCCAATTTCCCGGGCGGGCGGCAGAGTGGTGGCGGCGATGCACGCGGCGCGCGCGGAAGACCACGGTAGTGATCGCACTCCTACTCCCGCACGAATTTGCCGCCGGCAAAGATCTGTTCGCCCCTCGCGACGTATTCTTCAGCAACTACGTCCTTTTCTCGGCACAGGAAGACGTGACGTCGATGGCACTGCCGGAACGCATCGCTTTTGGAACGCTGTTGAAACGGTGCACGAACACGCTGATAGCCGCGGAGGCCGTCAGCTCCCGATGCGAAATGGAGAGGGCGCAGTATCTGATAAACTACCGCCAGGGTCGAAATGTGGACCGGCTCTTCGACGCGGTGGCGTTTATGAGCATTCTGCTTCGGTATAATGAGTCAATCGGCCGCGAGAGTGAGTCCGGCCTCCGCAGCCGCCCGCCGACTATCTACGGTGGTTTGGCGGACGCTCTGCGCATTTCCGCCGGAGCTTCGTCAACAGAGCCGTTAGATCGGTAGCGAGGGCGTTCTCAAAGGAGCCAAGCGGCGCTCACCGAGCAATTTTCGTAGTTTGCGAAGTCGGATTGTGGCGCGTTTTACGCCGTCGGGAAATCAGATTGCGATGTCGCCGTTCGGTAGGAAAGCGGACATCAACTTCTGCCTACCCGACGGGGAGCTTTGTGCCTTTGCGGACGTTGCTCGACCGGCTGCAGTCGTTGTCGTGGCTGGGACCACGAGCACGTTGAAGGCCCTCTCAGAGCAGCGCCCGCTCGGTCTCAGCGTCGAAGAGGTGCAATGCTGCGGTCGGAGCGGCGAGTGTGACCGCCTCGCCAACCGTCGGCGCTTGCCGACCTCCTGCCTTGGCGATCAGTTCTCGGCCGCCGGCCTCGGCATAGACCAGGACATCCGGCCCGAGCGGCTCGACGACGGATACCTTTCCCATCAGACGGAATGAGTCAGCTACGGAGTCATCGGCTACGACAAGGTCATCTGGCCTAACGCCGAAAATCACCTGATCACCCGCGCTAAGGCGCCCCGCCGACGACGGGGGCAGCGGTGTGGACCCGACACCCTGAAGCGCGATCGTCCCGTCGTGCCCGACCGTGCCCGGCAGAAGGTTCATCGACGGGGTGCCAATGAACTGCGCGACGAAGACATTCGCGGGCTTCTGGTACACTTCCGTCGGTGCGCCGCTTTGCTGGATGCGGCCGTCCCGTATCACCACGATTCGATTCGCGAGAGTCATCGCCTCGATCTGATCATGAGTGACGTAGATGATGGTCGTGCCGAGCTTCTGATGCAGTTTTTTGATCTCTAGGCGCATCTGCGTGCGCAGCTGCGCGTCGAGATTTGAAAGCGGCTCGTCGAAAAGAAACACCGCCGGATTGCGCACCATCGCTCGTCCGATCGCGACCCTCTGCCGCTGACCGCCGGAAAGTTGGGCGGGCCTCCGATCGAGAAGCTCCGTGAGATCAAGAATGCCCGCCGCCTCGCGAATCCTTTGGTCCTTCTCGGCCCTCTCGAGATGAGCCGAATAAAGCCCGAAGCCGATGTTCTGGCGCACGCTCATATGCGGGTAGATCGCGTAGTTCTGGAACACCATTGCGATGTTCCGGTTCTTCGGCTCGAGATTGTTGACGACGCGTCCGCCGATCGCGATCTCGCCGGCCGAAATGTCTTCCAGACCGGCGATCATCCTGAGCGTCGTCGACTTGCCGCAGCCCGACGGGCCGACGAGGACGACGAATTCACCGTCCCCTACATCAAGATCGATGCCGTGAAGAACCCTGACCTTACCGTAGCTTTTTTCGAGGTTGCGGAGGGAGACAGGTGCCATGCGCGCCTCGCTGTCAGGCCGAAGACAGCTTTGCGAAAGCAGCGTCAAGCGCTCGCCTTGCCGTCGCCACGCGCTCGGCGTCTTCTGCAGCGCGAACGCTAAGAGCTTCGAGCGCGGCATGGTAGCGCGTCAGCGCAGCGTCGAGTGCGGCTGGAGCCGGCCCGCCGAGCCGGTCGCGCACGGCGACGAAGTGCTCAGGCGAGATGATCTCGCGAAACGCGTCCGCCGAGATCGACGTGGCGCGACCCGCAAGCGACTCGAATGTAACGCAGAAGACATCGTAGCTGTCGCCGAGACCCTTGCCCCGGCCGATCGCCTCCCTCGCAACAGTGGCGGCAATTTCGTGTGCTTGCCGGAACGAGAGGCCCTCGCACCTAACGACGCTGTCGGCGAGCTCGGTCACCGTGATGCAGGATGCGTCGATATTCCGGCGCACGCGCGTCGCGTCAACGGAGATGCCACGCAACAGTGCGCGAAGCAGGGAAAGCACGCGCGTGCCGCTTTCGAAAGCGGAATACCCCGCCGCCTGCACCTCGCCCTCCGAGTCGTTCATGTCGGTGAACGGCGTATTGTGCATGACGCCGACGATCGCATCGGCGCGGCTGACCGTCAGCGACGCGAGCAGGCGCAGGTGCTCGATCGGGACGGGGTTGCGCTTCTGCGGCATAATGGAGGAAATCTGCACGAACGCATCCGACACGTGAAGTTGCCCGACCTCGAACGCCGTCCAGAACTGGAAGTCCTGAATGAGGCGGCCGAGGTGGAGGAAGATCAGCTTCTCTGCCGAATAGGTCGCCGTCACATAGTCGACACCGGCGATCGACGCGTAAGAGTTCTCGGTCGGCGCTGCGAAGCCGAGAAGCTCCGCGACGCGTTGGCGGTCGATTGGAAATCCGGTGGTGGTAATGGCGGCAGCACCCATCGGGGAGCGATCGACCACGGCCCTTGCCGCCGCAAGACGCTCGAGGTCGCGAAGCAGAACCTCAACCGTCGCCGCGATGTAGTGTCCGAAGGTGGATGGCTGCGCTGGCTGGCCGTGCGTGTAGGCGACAATGATCGTCGAGTGCTCAGCCTTTGCCTTTTCGATCATCGCCTCCGCAAGCGCGCGTGCTTCGGCAGCGAGTGCGTCGATCTTCGCCAACAACGAAAGACGGAAGATCGTGTGGTCCATGTCGTTGCGGCTGCGGCCGGTGTGGAGCCGGCCCGCCAGATCGACACCTAGCCGGCGGGTCAACTCGCCTTCCACGTGGAAGAAGAAATCCTCGACCTCGCCCGTATATTCGACACGAGAGAGATCCTGGGCGTCGATTTCGTGGAGAGCGCTGGCGATCGCCTTGGCCTGCTCCCCTGATAGGATTCCGGTTTCCGCGAGCATCACGAGATGCGCGCGGTTTATGCTGCGCAAGTAGCCGGCGAAGTGCGCCTTCGCGCCTTCGAAGAGCGGTTTCAGCACAGCGTCCCTGTAGACCGGATCGGGGAACCGGTTCGGATCGGATGGAGAAGGATCGGAGGCCGCGGCCACTATGATCATCCCTTGAGGCCGGCGAGCACGACACCGCGCACGATAAAGCGCTGCAGCACGAGAAAGACGATGAGCGTTGGTATTGTCGCCAGGCTAGCGCCCGTCATGATCTTCTCCCACTGGATCGAGGCCTCGACGGAGAAGCTCGAGATACCGACGGGGAGAGTATAGAGGTTCTTATTGGTCGTGACGATCAACGGCCAGATGAAAGCGGTCCAGTTGCCGAGGAAAGTGAAGATGGCCAACGCGGAGATCGCAGGCGTCACCAGCGGCACCGCTATCCTCCACCAGATCGCGAATTCGCTCAGGCCGTCGATCCGCGCGGCCTCCAGGAAGTCGTTCGGCACGGTCTCGAAGAACTGCTTCATGAGGAACGTGCCGAACGCGGTCATCATGCCCGGGAACATGATCCCCCAATAGCTGTCTAGCCAGCCGAAATCGCGTGCCATCAAATACCACGGGATGACCAGCATCTCGGTCGGAACCATGAGCGTGGACAAGATAGCGATGAAGACGAGGTAGCGGCCGCGGAACGTGAATTTCGCCAGCGTATATCCGACGAGCGAATCGAAAAACACGTTCGACAGGCAGACGGACGTGGCGACGATGAACGAGTTGAAGAACCAGCGCATGAAGCGCCCGTCGGCGAGCACGTCAACATAGTTCCGAAGCGTCGGCTCCGCCGGAATGAGGCGAAGGTCGTAGACCTGCGACGAGTCCTTGAGCGACGTCGAAAGCATGAACACAATTGGCGTCACCATCAGGATGCCGCCGATGAAGAGCAGCGTCCAAGCGATCACGCGGCCCGGCCGTGGCGCGCGCATCGAGAGAAGAGCCGTGTTTTCGGCGGGGGCGGTCGCGACGGCGTCGGCGGTCATTCTCAGCGATCCCTGAGGATGCGGAGCTGCACCAGCGAGACGGTCAGCAAGATCAGGAACAGGACAACCGTTTGCGCGGCGGCATAGCCCATGTCGAACGAGGAGAAGGCCGTCTGATAGATCATCAGCACCAGAGGTTTGGTGGAATTGAGCGGGCCGCCCGGATCGTTGGTGGTCATGTTGTAGACTTGGTCGAAGATCCGCAGAAAGCCGATCGAGGAGAAGACGACGAGGAAGACGATCGTGGGCTTGAGCAATGGAAGAGTGATGCGCGTGAGGATGCCCCAGCCGGAGACGCCGTCGATCCGTGCGGCTTCGTAATAGGTCTGCGGGATCGCGCGGAGCCCTGCCATGAAGATCACGATCTGGAAGCCGAGCCCGGCCCAGACGGCGGAAGCGAGTACAGAAGGGAGCGCCTCGGTCGTGGAGCGAAGGAATGGCTGCGCCGGCAGGCCGACATGCGTCAACACGTTGTTGATGAAGCCGACCGGCACGGGCTGATAGAACCAGCGCCACACCCAGGCCAGTGCCGCAGCTGTCGTCAGGAAAGGCAGAAAATAGAGCGCGCGGATCAAGCCGTGCAGGAAGCGGACCTTCTCGAGCTGAAACGCGACGACGAAGGAGATGATCAGGCTGACCGGCGTGCCGATGATCAGGTAGGTGAAGGTGTTGCGAAAGACCTTCCAGAAGACCGGGTCATGGAAGAGCTTCGCGTAGTTCTTGAAGCCGACAAAGTGCGCCGGCCGCAGAAGGTTCCAGTTGGTGAAGGACAACCACATCGCGTCGGCCGTCGGCCAAAAGCGGATCACCACATAGAAGACGATCGGCACCGCCAGGAAGAGCCAAGCCCAGACGACCTGTTTCTGGTGAACGGTCAGGCGATCCCAGGCGGGGCTCGGAGCCGCGTCCGGGCTATCCACGGCTGCCAAGTCGCCACTCACATATGATGTTCGTCGAGGATCTGTTGTTCGGCCGCGGCTGCCTCGTCGAGGGAAGCCTTCGGGTCCTGGTTCTCCAGAATGATCCGGTTGACCATATCGATCGCTGTTTGCCGCTGCGCGGATTCGTCAACGAACAGGGTCGTGTGTCCGTACTGAAGGCCCTTGAGAAACGGACCGTAGATTGGGTCATTGGTGTTCTCGTCGGTGAGCGCCAACTCCGGCTTTGCCGGAAGCTCGCCGACGGTCTCGAGCCAGATCTGCATCGCCTCAGGTGAGGTGATGTAGGTCAGGAACTTCTCCGCTGCTGCAAGCTTCTCGCCGCTCGAGTTCGCGGCAAGGCCATTCACCCAGTAGCTCACGTAGTTGCTCTTGATCCCGTCCTTCTCCGGAAGCTCGGCGACGCCCCATTCGAAATCCTTGATGTCCTTGAAGGAGCCGAGGCGGAACGAGCCATCGATGACCATTGCCGCGCGCCCGCCTTTGAAGGCGGCCTGGGCCTCATCCATGAATCCGCTCTGTCCGACTTTGTGTACGGTCGTGAGGTCGGTGTACCACTTGAGCGCGGCGAGGCCGTGCTCGTCGTCGTAGGTCACCTTGGTGTAGTCGTCGTTGTAGGGCACCCCGCCGAACTGCCGAAGCAGGACCTCGCGCCACCATTGATGGTCCTGCGCGCCCATGTCGACCGCCAGTCCCTCCGAGGTGATGTTTCCGCCGTCGTCGTGCTTCGCCGTCTTCACGGCGGCGTCGACGAGCGCGTCGAGGGTCGTCGGTGGGCTGTTGGGATCAAGGCCGGCGTCCTGGAAGATCTTCTTGTTGTAGAAGAGCGCCAGCGATCGCACGGCGGTAGGAAGGCCCCAATACTCGCTGTCGGCCTTCATCGCCGAGATGATCGGGAAGAACTCCTTCTCGATCTGCTCATGCGGGAAGGCATCCTGCGGCAGAGGTTGGATCAGCTTTCCGGTTTTGAAGTTGTCGAGCCAGCCATAATAGAACTGCACCACGTCGGGACCTTGGCCCGCCGTGATCGCGGCGGCGACCTTTGTCTGATAGTCGGCGTAGGGGAATGTCGTCTGCGTGACCGTGATGTCCGGGTTGGCCTTCTCAAAGTTGGCGATCAGCGCGTCCATCGCCTTGATGCGGGCGTCGAAGACATATTGCCAATATTGAATTTCAACCGCGCCTGCCGGAGCAGCGGCCCCCAGTAGCAAGGGAAAAGAAAGCACCGCGGCCCAAGAAGCGCCGAAGATTCTTCTGATCATCTCAACATCCTCCGTGCTTAATGTCGGCGCGCAACAAGGCGTCTGGTGCGGCGATAGTTCGCCACGCCATTTGCCTTGTCAACCAGAGCTGGCGCCTCGGCATCCCCGCTCCGACGGACTTGCGCCGGGACGATCCGGATGCTCATTTCGCTTTTCCAAATCCCTTGAACCAGCGAGTTGCGATTGCACGACCACGCACGCATAGAGCGCCAGCGGATGCGGCCGGCGACCGTTCGGCTCTGGCAGGCTTTGCAACCGCTGAAATCTGTCGTCACCTTCATGAGCACCGGCGCCCATCCCGACGACGAGACGAGCGAGCTTCTGGCAGCGCTTCGTCTGCGCGATGGGATCCGTACCGTTTTCGCGTGTGCGACACGCGGCGAGGGCGGCCAGAACGCTCTGGGCAAGGAGAGCGGCCACGATCTGGGGGCACTCAGGACACGCGAGATGGAAGTTGCCGCCGAGGCGATTGAATTTTCCGTGCGATGGCTGTCTGAGGGGCCGGCCGACACGATTACTGATTTCGGCTTTTCGAAGAGCGCCGAAGAGACCTTCGACAAATGGGGCGAGGAGCACACAACTGAGCGGCTCGTCCGGATCATCCGGGAAGAGCGGCCGGACATCATTTGTCCGACATTCCTTGATGTTCCCGGGCAGCACGGCCACCATCGCGCGATGACGCGCGCCGCTCGCCGCGCCATTGATCTGGCCGCCGATCCGTCCGCCTTTCCGCATCACATCGAAGAGAATCTTCCGCCCTGGCAGGTGTCGAAGTTCTACCTTCCCGCCTGGTCGGGCGCGGTACGATCTTACGACGATGATCTTCCGCCGCCAAACGCGACGCTCACGATCGACACGGGCGCCCGCGACCCGGTGCTCGGCGCGACCTATGCCCAAATCGCACAGTGGTCGCGTGCCGGCCACGCCACGCAGGGCATGGGCAAGTGGGTCGATGCTGCCGAGGAGTCCTGTCCGCTGCATCTCGCGTGGAACGCTCTCGGAGGTGCTACCGACGAAAGCGACATCCTCGATGGATTGCCGAAATCGCTCGCCGACCTCGCCGACGCCAACGCGAAGCTCAAGAACACGCTCGCGCATGTTGACGAAGCGATAGCATCCGCGATCGCGGCCTGGCCGAACGCGAAACGCGTGTGCGAGGCCGCGGCCGACGCGCTGGCGGCGCTCCGCACAGCGCTCCCTCTCGCAAACGATACGATAAGGCATCGGCTTTCGGAGAAGGAGAGACAGCTTGGCCGCGTCATGTTCGAAGCGTCGGGCCTCGCCGTGCGCGCGGTTGCCCGGCCGACGCTTGCTGCGCCGGGGACAATGATAGAGATCGACGTTCTTGTGGATGCGCGTGGCGCGGCGATCGACGGTTCCGCTCAGCTCTCACCTATCGTTCCTTCCGGTTGGCGTGCGGAACCGCCTGAACTGTCCGAGTCGGGGACCTTTCGAATTCGGGTGCCCAGAGATGCGCCGCTGGCTGACGGCTACGCTTTTCGCAAAAACGGGCTTGCGGGTCTCTCTGTCGCATTTTCGGTCAAAGGCGTCCGCGCGGAAGGCGCCGTCGATCTTGAAGAGCCGATTGCGCTGGCGCCGGCGCTTGATGCCTCAGGGTATCCGGACGCCGTGGTTTTAAACCGCGCGCTGTCGGGAAGATCGCTCGCTTTCCGGGTTTCGGCTCGGGCTATCTCGCCGGAGTTCGATGGCGCCACGGTTGCAATTGGCGTCGGGCCGGGCTGGCGTTGCGAACCAGCAAAGCTCGAGTTCGACTTCCGAGCAGGGAGGACGGCCGGCGAGTTTACGGTCCGCGGCGACGTCGAGCCCGGGCTCTACACTTTTCCGCTCCGGACGGACGAAGGCTCTGCGTCGACGCTTCGCCAGTCGGACTATCGGCACACGGGCTCGGTCGCACGCAGCGTTCCCGCAGCCATCCGCATTTGTGTGGTCGATGCCACGATACCGAACGGCATCCGCGTCGGATACATCGGAAGCGGACACGATCGTGTCGACCACTGGCTTCGCCAACTCGGTCTCGATGTCGTTGCGCTCGATGCGACGGCCGTCACGTCCGGAGATTTGTCCGCATACGACACGATCGTCGTCGGGGTCTTCGCCTTCGGGATGCGCTCAGAACTGGCGGCCTCGGCCGCGCGATTGCACGCATTCGTTCGCGGCGGGGGCAACCTCGTAACGCTCTATCACCGACCCTGGGACGGGTGGGACCCCGACGTCATCCCGCCGGCGCGCCTGAAAATCGGTCAGCCGTCACTTCGATGGCGTGTAACGGACGAGAACGCCGCTGTGACGATCCTTGCCCCGGATCACCCGCTCCTCAATGTGCCCAACCGGATCTTGGCGCCCGATTGGGAGGGATGGCGGAAGGAACGCGGCCTTTATTTCGCTGCTGAATGGGATCCGGTCTACAAGCCGCTACTATCGATGAACGATCCGGGCGAAAAGGCGCTGCACGGCGCCCTCCTTACGGCCGAGATCGGCAAGGGGCGCCACACTCACACGAGTCTCATTCTCCATCACCAGATGGAGCAGCTCGTGCCCGGCGCCTTCCGCCTCGTAACGAACATCATTACGCCGACTGGTTATGGAGGGTAGCAAAACGGGAATCCAATAGAGTCGGCATTTGCCGCTTTTATGCCGTCGGGAAATCGGATTGCAAATTCGGCGGTTCCAAATCAGAGAGGACGCGTACCTGCGAGCTGAAGCAATATATCGCGACTTGAAATGACCCATTGGTTATCCTGAGGCTGGGAGATACCCAGCTGTGGATGTCCGCTGATGGGTCAGAACCGGAAATCGTAGTTCACGCTTTCCTCGGTTGGGCGACGGGAATTCGAAATCGCGAAGCCTATGCCCCTCGACTCCCGATGGATCTGCAGGGCTATAGCTCGGAACCGAATTGGCGCGGTGCGCAGGTGGAGAGAATAAAGGCTCGGAGAGAGAGTGCGGAGGCGCCCACCCTACGAGTGCAGTTCGTTCTCGGCCTGAAACGCCCGCGAACCGCGGGGCTGTCCTCCGCTCGCGCCAAAGAATCGATAGTCGAAGACCACGACTACAAAGCCGGCAGTGACCTGCCACTGAAGTTTCATCCAGCGGCGATTAGAGCCTCGACCGGTTTGCAGTGAGGCCGAACTTTGGATCGCCGGTGGGTAGAGTTTTCCGGCTTTTCTCACGATGGCGGGCTGGCTGCGCCACCGTGATTCAGCAACATAATC
>Ga0315553_10000100_pt1 | contig 70991 bp, 77 predicted proteins | sample SalMarSW160140MG_FD_203099 | JGI IMG/M metagenome (GOLD analysis project Ga0315553, IMG submission 203099) | Salt marsh sediment microbial communities from the Plum Island Ecosystem LTER, Massachusetts, United States - Salt Marsh Sediment SW1601-40 ... | reverse complement strand
AGACGGAAGAGACCGTTACCATCAGCCTCAACGTGACTAACGACGGCGAGGTGGTAGGCACCTACACCGCCGAGCTCAAGATAAACGGCGACGTAGTGGACAGCCAGGCGGTAACGCTCGAAGGCGGCCAAAGCGAGCCGGTGAGCTTCTCCGTCAGCGCCTCTGAAGCCGGCACGTACGAGGTAACCGTCTCCGGTCTCAGCGGTAGCTTCACCGTGGTGAAATCCAGTATCTGGTGGATTTACCTCATCATAGCCGCCGTTGTTATCATAGGGGGTGTGCTGGCGCTACGCTTCCGCAAGAAGACTAGCCGCTAAATCGCCCTGAAAAACGGTTTAGATTCTGAGCCGTCTGGGACCAAACCCCAGACGGCTCTTCTAATAGAATATTGAATAGGCTTTTCCCACCCGTCCCACCCAACAGAGGCAAAGCCTCTATTGACTCTCTCCCCACCCCAACTCATCTTTCCCACCCAAAACCCACCAGAAATGGTTTAACCTCTCTTTAACTCTCTTCTCCCCCTAAATAACCACTCTCTTCGGCCAAGCTTCTTTAAGACAGGCGCCCCACAACCTCTCCAGGTAGGCGTGCGTGTATTCCTTCTCGATGAGGTGAAAAAGATAAGCCCCTCTCTCGGTCAAATAGACGGTCTCCCCTTTACGCTCGACGAGCCCCAGCCCTTTGAGTAAAGGCAGCAGCCCCCGGATAGGGGAGGGAAGCCCCCGGCCAAAAAGCCCCTTGAGCTTCACCGTGTCGATGGCTAAATCGTAGCACCGCCAGAAAAGCCAGTAGGCGAGCTTATCCCTATCGTCCAGTTTGGCCGCCAGTGCCGGCTTTAAGCCTTTTCCCACCGCCGCGATATATTCGGGCAGGGAAAAGGTGTTCATCGAAAAGTAGTCCCCCATCCTCGTCGACGCCCCCACCCCCACCCCCACGAAAGAGTCCTTGGTTACGGTGGTGTAACGCATCGCCTCCGGCTTGTTGAAGCTCCAGATAGATGTCCGGCGGTAGCCCGCCGCCGAGGCCGTTCTTACGATGGCTTTCAGCATATCCCGCTCCGCCCGCCGCCCCGGCATGTCGACCTTCGCCTTCTCCATCTTCCCCTTGAGGGGCATATATTCAAAGAACATCAGGGGATAGGCGGATATCTGGTCGGCGCCGAGCTCCAGGGCGGTGGCGATGTCGGCTTCCACCTCGTCTACGCTCTGGCCGGGGATGGCGAATATCAGGTCGATATCCACGGCGGCGAAACCCGTTCCCAGCACTCTCTGACAGGCTTCTTTGGCAAAATCACTATCGTAGTCGCGCCCCAAAACTCTGAGCAGGCGGTCGTTGAAGCTTTGAACCCCCAGGCTCACCATATTGACCCCGCTGTCCTTCAGGGACTTTAGAACGGCACTGGTGGCATCCAGCGGGTGCACCTCGACCCCAACCTCGCCGCCGAGGCGGAAGTTCCCCCGGAGCCAGTCCAGAGTGTCACATACTATCTCCGGCGTCAGCGAGGGCGTACCGCCGCCGAAATAGACCGACTCCACTTTGACCTTCCCCCACCGCTCCCGGTAGCCCTCCAGTTCTTTTAGTAGCGCCCGCTGGTAGGCGGCGCTGCTTTCGGGGTCATAGAGCACCTTCACGTAGGGGCAGAAGGGGCAAATCTGGCGGCAGAAGGGCAGGTGTATATAGAGGTTGATGCTCGACGGGTTGGACGGATATGTAACCTCCTGCGGCTCGAAAACGAAAGGGCGGTTTTTGCCGGAGAGGAGGAGGCGAATTAGCTTGGGTAGCAAGGGTCTCATCGGTCAATGATTATACCATTAATTGATGAACCGCCCCACCCCCCAATTTTATCTATTCCCGCCCGCCGCCCTTTTAAGGTATAAAGGGGGCAAAGCCCCCTTTAGAACCCCCAAATTTTACTGTCATTGCGAGGGAAAAAATCAGACCAGGTGCAAACTAGATACCGTGTATTTTGACTAAGTTGGTGCTTCCCGGAACAGCCATGGGAATTCCGGCAATAATCACTATCAGGTCGCCACTCTTAGCCAGGTTCGTCTCCAATGCCGCTTGGCTTGCCAGCTCAAAGACATCCTCCAGATTTGCAGGCTCAGGCTCTTCAAGTGGTAGTACTCCCCAGGCTAACGAAAGACGTCTCACCACTGATGCATAGGGGGTTATGGCCAGAATAGGATGATATGGTCTATATTTAGATACCCTTAAGGCTGTAGTCCCACTGGTGGTAAAGGCTACGATGGTCCTGGCTTGCACCTGGTGAGCCATCTGGCAGGCGGCTCTGGCAGCCGCGTCATTGACCTCAGGTAAGACATCCTGCCACCGACTGTGGAGTATCTCCTCATAGGGGAACATTGTCTCAGCCTCCAGGGCTATCTTTACCATTGTCTCCGTAGCCTCGACGGGATAACTACCAATGGCTGTCTCCTCAGAGAGCATCAAGGCGTCGCTGCCATCGAGAACAGCGTTGGCTACGTCGGTGGCCTCTGCCCTCGTCGGCGTAGCTGACCGTACCATAGATTCAAGCATCTGTGTGGCGGTAATTACCGGCTTTCCCTGACGATTGGCCTCCTTTATCAGTCGTTTCTGGGCCATTGGCACCTTCTCGATGCTTATGTCGAGGGCCAGGTCTCCTCTGGCCACCATGATACCTTCCCCAGCCTCCATTATGGCTCCGCTTTCTTCCATGGCCCGCGCTTCCTCTATCTTAACAATGACCGGTATATCCGCCTTCATTTTTCGGAGCAGTTGCTTAACCTCTCGCACCTGCCGCACTGAGGAGATGAAAGATAGGGCAATAAAGTCAGCCTCCTCGGTGAGAGCAAAATCGAGATGCTGACCGAAAACGGCCTTGATATCCCCATGACTAAGCTTCAGTCCAGGAAGATCGAGGAGGATGCCTACAGGGAGTTTGAGCTTTTGACTGAGCGACCGGACTTCGGAAATGAGCTGACTGTGCTCCTGAAGTGTCCCATGGGCCAAGTTGAATCGGGCGATGTCCATGCCGGCTTTTAACATTTTCCCAATAACTTCGGGGGAACTGCTGGCAGGACCCAGTGTGCACACTATCTTGACGTGGCGTCTCGTTGCGGTTTTGACCATCGCCACCCATTATAACATATCAAAAATTACGCATCTCCCCCCGCCATTGCGCCCCACCAGCTTTATTGTTACAATTAGCCCCAGTAAAATGACGGCTTATAACCCCCAGGAAATCGAAAAGAAGTGGCAGCAGCGCTGGGCGGCGGATAAGCTCTATGAAGTCAGCGAGGACTCCCCCCGCCCCAAGTGGTACGCCCTGACCATGTTCCCCTATACTTCAGGCGACCTGCACATCGGCCACTGGTACGCCATGGCGCCCTCCGACGTCGGCGCCCGCTTCAAGCGGATGCAGGGCTACAACGTGCTTCACCCCATGGGCTTCGACGCCTTCGGGCTGCCCGCCGAGAACGCCGCCATCAAGCGCGGCATTCACCCCTTCGTCTGGACGATGCAGAACGTGGAGAACATGCGCCGCCAGCTCAAGAGCATGGGCGCTATCTACGACTGGAGCCGCGAGGTCATCACCTGCCTGCCCGACTACTACAAGTGGACGCAGTGGTTCTTCCTGAAGCTATACGAGCACGGGCTGGCTTATCGGGGCCAGGCTCAGGTCAACTGGTGCCCCCAGTGCCAGACGGTGCTGGCTAACGAGCAGGTGCTGGACAGCGCCTGCGAGCGCTGCGGGACAGCGGTGGTAAAGAAAGACCTGGAGCAGTGGTTTTTCCGCATCACCAAGTATGCCGACGAGCTTATGGAGTTCGAGGGCATCGACTGGCCGGAAAGAATAAAGATAATGCAGCGCAACTGGGTGGGCAAGAGCACCGGCACCGAGATATCCTTCGCTTTAGACCACCCCGCCGCCCCAGAAAAAGAGATACGGGTCTTTACCACCCGCCCCGACACCACCTTCGGCGTCACCTTTATGGTTTTAGCCCCCGAGCACCCGCTGGTGGCCAAGCTGACCTCGCCCGAGAAAAAGGCCGAGGTCGAGGAATATATCGCCAAGACCCGCCGCCAGACCGAGATAGAGAGGCTTTCCGCCGAAAGAGAAAAGGATGGCGTCTTTATCGGCGCTTACTGCACCAACCGCCTCAACGGCGAAAAGGTGCCCATCTGGATTGCCGACTACGTGCTATTGGGCTACGGCACGGGGGCGGTGATGGGGGTGCCTGCCCACGACGAGCGCGACTTCGCCTTCGCCAAAAAGTACAACCTGCCCATCAGGGTGGTGGTGGCGCCCCCCGACTGGGACGGCCAGGACCTCGAAGAAGCCTATGTCGAAGCCGGCACTATCGTTAATTCCGGGCAGTTCAACGGCCAGCCCAGCCAAAAGGGCATCGAGGCCATCACCGATTTTATGGAGGCAAAGGGGTGGGGCCGGCGCGCCGTGAGCTACCGCCTCCGCGACTGGCTCATCTCCCGCCAGCGCTACTGGGGCGCGCCCATCCCCATGATTCACTGTCAAAAGTGCGGCGTCGTCCCCGTCCCCGAAAAGGACCTGCCGGTGCTCCTCCCCGAAGACGCCGAGTTCAAGCCCACGGGTGAGTCACCCTTAAAGTACAACGAGAAGTTCGTCAACACCAAATGCCCCAAATGCGGCTCTCCGGCCAAGCGCGAGACGGACACCATGGATACCTTTATGTGCTCATCGTGGTATTTCCTGCGCTACACCAGCCCCCACGACGAAAAAGCCGCCTTCGATGATAAAAAGGTAAAATACTGGCTGCCCGTCGACCTCTATACCGGCGGCGCCGAGCACGCCGTGATGCACCTCTTTTACGCCCGCTTCTTCACCAAGGCGCTGCGGGATATGAAAATTATCGACTTCGGCGAGCCTTTTATCCGCCTCTTCAATCAGGGCATCATCATCGCCGAGAAGCAGAAGATGAGCAAATCGCGGGGCAACGTCATCACCCCCGACGAATATGTCTCCGAGCTGGGCGCCGACGCCGTGCGCGCCTACCTCATGTTCGTTGCCCCCTGGGAGCAGGGCGGCGAGTGGAACGACAGCGGCATCAGCGGCATCAGCCGCTGGCTCAACCGACTCTGGAACCTGGTCACCGGGGGCTACAGTCAAGATGCCGAAGCCGATCCCGTTGAAAAAGGGCGCGCTCTATCCCGCCTCACCCACCAGACCATCCGTAAGGTAACGCAAGACCTGGAAAAAATCCGCCTCAACACCATGATTGCGGCGCTTATGGAATACACCAACTACCTGACCAAGACTAAAGATGAGGGCATAATCAGCGACGCCGCCTGGAAAGAGTCTATAGATACCCTGCTGCTGCTCTTAGCCCCTACCGCCCCCCACCTCACCGAGGAGTTGTGGCAGAGAACAGGACACGAATACAGCATCCATAACCAGTCCTGGCCGAAATGGGATGAAGCCCTGGCTAAAGACGAAGAAATCACCTTAGTCGTTCAGGTCAACGGTAAGCTCCGCGAGCGCATAGCCGTGCCCGTCTCCATCACCGAGGACGAGGCTAAGAATAAGGCGCTGGAATCGCCGCGGGTCAAAGCTCACACCGAAGGCAAGAAGATAATAAAAGTAATCTATGTGGCGGGGAGACTGGTTAACATTGTCGTCAGGTGAGAAAATCATGAAAATAGCCCTTATCGGTGGGGGGAATATGGGGGAAGCCATGCTGGTGGCGGTCTTGGCTAAATCTTTAGCTCAGCCAGCGTCTATATCCGTCAGCGATGTCAGCCAGCCCCGCCTCGAGCATCTAAAAAAGCAATACTCCGTAACGGTAGCCCCCGCTAACCCCGAGGCCGTTTTGGGCAAAGACATAATCATCCTGGCGGTCAAGCCCCAGAACCTCGCTGAACTAATGGCTGAACTCAAAGGCAAGATTGCCGCCGACCAGCTCGTTCTGTCCATCATCGCCGGCGCTAAAATAGATACCATCTCTCAGGGCTTAGACCACAGCGCCGTCGTCCGCGCCATGCCCAACACCCCCGCCCGGGTCGGGGAGGGGATGAGCGTCTGGACGGCTACCCCCGAAGTAACCGCCGAGCAAAAGCGGGCGGCTAAAGCCATTCTGGGCGCTATGGGCAAGGAGCTTTACGTCGGCGACGAGGCTTATCTCGATATGGCCACGGCGGTCAGCGGCAGCGGCCCCGCCTATTTCTTTTTGATGGTCGAGGCGCTGGTCGACGCCGCTGTTGAAATCGGTCTTACCCGCGATACGGCTCAGGAACTGGTCCTGCAGACCATGCTCGGCTCCGGCAGGTTCATTCAGTCCTCTGACGAAGCTCCCGCCGAGCTACGCCAAAAGGTTACCTCTCCCGGCGGCACCACCGCGGCCGCGCTTGAGCAATTCGGAGAAGGCGCTTTTAACGAGCTGGTCAGGCGGGCGGTCAGAGCCGCCTACGAGCGGGCTAAGGAACTGGGCAAATAGCTCTGAGGTAGATTATGAGCTGGCTGGATATAGTAATACTAGTCGTCATAGCCGTAGCCGCCTTCGGCGGGCTTATTGCCGGGCTTATCGCCTCCGCCCTGTCGCTGGCGGGGATAATCGTGGGCATAATACTGGCCGGGCGCTACTACCTCGCCTTCTCCCAGCACCTCGGCTTCATCCCCGAAGAAAACATAGCCCAGATAGTCGCCTTCGCCATTATACTGGTGGGGGTGATGCTCATCGCCCTGGCGCTGGCGCTGGTTTTACGCTGGGCGTTCTCGCTGATAAAGCTGGGCTGGATTGACCGTATCGGCGGCGCTGTCTTCGGGCTGGCTACGGGCGCGCTGCTCTGCGGCGCTATTCTGGCGATGTGGGTCAAGTTCGTCGGGGCGGGGGCGAGCGTCACCGGCTCGTTCCTGGCGTCGGTGCTGTTGGAGCACTTCCCCGTCGTGCTGGGGCTGCTCCCCGCCGAGTTCGACGCCGTGCGCTCCTTCTTTCAGTGAGGGTTTTAGCCTTTTTCCTGATATTTCTTTTTGAGCGCCTCGGCCACATTAGCGGGAACGAGGTCGTGGATATCGCCGCCCAGGCTGGCGGCTTCCTTGAGCAGGCTGGAGCTTAAGAACTGGTACTCCACCCTCGACATCAGGCAGACGAACTCCAGCTTGGGGTATAGCTTCTTGGTCATCATGGCCATGTCGAACTCCCGCTCGAAGTCGGCGCTCATGCGCAGTCCCCGCACCATGGCGATGGCGTTCGACTTCTTGGCGAAGTCCACGGTCAGCCCCCCGAAAGCCTCCACCTCGACGTTGGGCAGGTCGGCGATGGCTTTACGTATCAGCTCCACCCTCTCCGCGGTTTTGAAAAGAATGGGCTTATTGGGGGTCTCGAAAACCCCGATAATCAGCTTGTCGAAGAGCCGGGCGGCTCTGGTGGCGATATCGAGGTGGCCGTTGGTGATGGGGTCAAAGGTACCGGGGTAGATAGCAATGCTCAAGGCTTTAGCCCTCCTTTTGGTATATTGCGATGCAACTATCGCCGTGGCGACGCTCTTTGAGCATGGTTAAGGGGGGGTAGCTCGGCTCCAGGGTGAGGTGGGGTGAATGCGTCACCACTATTATGGTATCTCTGCCGACCAGCGCGGAGGTTGCCAGTTGCTGTATCGTTTTGCCTATGGTCTCGTCGGCGTACGGGGGGTCAGTCACTATAATATTATACTCCCCTTCCAGAAAGGTCAGCGCCTTGGCCACGCTGCGGCAATAAACATGTGCCTGGCCCGCCAGCTTCGTCCTTTCCAGGTTTTGCCTGATTATACTACAACAACGCGGTTCATGTTCAACAAAGTCCACCCACCCCGCCCCCCGCGATAGGGCTTCGATGCCCAGCGCCCCGCTCCCCGAAAAGAGGTCGAGCACTCTCGACCAGTCGCTGGTAATGCCCTCCAGCATGGAGAAGATGGCCCCCCGCACCAAATCCGTGGCCGGGCGGGTGCCCGTCCCCTTGGGCACTTTGAGGTGGTGCCCCTTGGCGCTGCCGGCAATGACCCGCATCATCTCATATATGATATTGGGTTATGGGGCTGAGGTCAATAAGGTAATTCCCCCCCCACCTTGGCGAGCGTGCGTTTCTTGTCCCAACCCACCCGCCCTAATGAGTTAAACTCCTTAATCTGTGGGTTACGCTGCCCCCGTGCCCTGCCTTTATGAGGGCGTAATGCCTACCTTAGAGGGCGGCGGGCGGGAATAGATAAAATCGGGGTGGGGTGAACCCCCCAAATGAGGAGTCAGATAGAGGTTTAACCTCTATTGGGTGGGTTGGGTGGGTCAAAACAACGTTCGATAACAAAGGTGTTGTGGGGTGGGAATCCAGGCCTTAAATAATCGCCGTTAGCAGCGTAAAATCACCTAAGTCAAAACCTTTTCCCTGCCCTAAAAACTATTGCCCTGAAAATGTCTATTATGATATACTGTTTGCCGTCATCCCAAAGCTTTAAGGAGGCATATACTTGCTGGCGGATTATGGCTACATCGGCTTGCTTCTGATATTTGCCATTTTTTTTGCCGTCACCACTCTGCTCCTTCCCTTTTCTCTCAGTCTGCCGGCCCGGCTGGCGATATATTCCCGCAAATTCCGTAACTACATCCAGACCCGCTGGCCCGTCCTGGCCAAGTTTATTCCCCGCCTCCCTTCCCCACCCAAGTTCATGCAAATCGTTCCCTATAACCCCAACCCGGTGAAAAGCTCCCCATTCGAGTGTGGCATGGAGACCATCGGTAAGAGTTGGGTTCAGTTTAACTTCCGCTACTACTTCTACGCGCTGGTCTTCATCGCCCTCGACGTGATGGTGGTCTTCCTCTATCCCTGGGCGGTGCAACTGAGGGGGCTGGGGCTTTCCGCCTTTTTCGCCGTGCTCATTTTCATCGGCATAATTATTATCGGCTATCTCTACGCCTGGAAGAAGAAGGTACTGGAATGGAAATAGAAGAGGTCTATTCCCGCCAAGAGATTGACGAGGCCGAGGGCAGGCAGATAAACGAGCTTATCGCCCGCTCGCAAACACCCATCCCCGACCCCGACGAATGGCTGGACGAGAAACTAAAGCGCAATGTCCTGCTCACCTCGGTGGACGCCATACTAAACTGGGGGCGGCGCTCTTCGATGTGGCCGGTGTTTTGCTTCCCCGCCTGCTGCGCCTTCGAGCTTATAACCACGGCCGCTTCCCGCTTCGATATCTCCCGCTTCGGCATGGAGATTATCCGCGCCTCTCCCCGCCAGGCCGACCTGATGATTACGGCGGGCACGCTGACCTGGAAGATGGCGCCCCAGGTAAAGCGCATCTACGACCAGATGGCCGAGCCCAAGTGGGTCATCGCCATGGGGGCCTGCGCCATCAGCGGTGGCATCTTTCGCTCGTCATACAGCGTGGTGCCGGGCTATAACCGTATTATCCCCGTCGACGTCTATCTGCCGGGTTGTCCCCCCCGCCCCGAAGCCCTGCTCTACGCCATAAGCATGATACATAAAAAGGTAGCCCGTAGAAGCCTTATCCAGGAGGGCAAATAGAAGATGACGACCGCCCTTTCCGTCAGCAAGATAGCCAAGCAGCTGGGCAAGAAGTTCCCCGAAGCCGTTATCGAATCGGGAGCCGATAGCCTGCTACTCAAGGCCGAATCGCTGCTGGCGGTAGCCGAATACCTGAATACCGCCCCCGACCTGGCTTTCGACTATCTAAACCACGTTACCGCTACCGATTACTACGACTACTTCGAGGTGGTCTATTACCTCGTCTCGATGAAGCATAATCACGGGCTGGTGCTCAAGGTCCGTTGTTACGATAGGGAAAACCCCACCCTGCCCTCGGTGGTAAGCCTCTGGCGCGGCGCCGACTTTCAGGAAAGGGAGATTTACGACCTGCTCGGCATCAGCTTCGAGGGCCACCCCAACCTGAGGCGCATCGTCCTCTGGGAGGGCTTCGAGGGACACCCCTTGCGCAAGGAATTTCTATGACGACTAAAGAAATAACCATTCAGACCGAACCATTCGTGGTCAATATCGGCCCCGTCCATCCCAGCACCCACGGGGTCTTCCGCATGCGCACCACGCTCGACGGCGAGGTCGTCGTCAATATGGAACCCGTCTTCGGCTATCTCCACCGTGGCATCGAGAAGCTGGCTGAAGAGCGCACCTACGGCGGCTGCGTCCCCCTCACCGATAGGCTCGACTACCTGGCCTCGATGAGCAATAATATGGCTTACTGCCTGGCGGTGGAAAAGCTGGCCGGCATTCCCGTACCCGAACGGGCGGAATACATCCGGGTGATTATGGCCGAGCTGCAGCGAATCGCCAGCCACCTTATCGCCGTCGGCTCTTTCCTCAACGACTGCGGCGCCTTTATGACCCCCATCGTCTACATGATTCGGGAAAGAGAAAAGATTCTGGACCTCTTCGATATGGTCTGCGGCCAGCGCCTGACCTACAACTATATGAGAGTGGGCGGCGTCAGCCAGGACATCCCCGAAGAGTTTATTCCGGCCTTAAAGAAATTCCTCAAGGAAATGCCGGGCTGGATTAACGAATACGACCGCCTGCTCAAACAGAACGAGATACTGCTGGCGCGCTCCAAGGGCGTCGGCGTCCTGACCAAGGATTTAGCCATAAATATCTCGGCCAGCGGCCCCCTGCTCAGGGGGAGCGGGGTGGAGTGGGATATCCGCCGCGCCGACCCCTATTCCATCTATGACCGCTTTAAATTCGATATTCCCACCGGCACGGCCGGTGATTGCTACGACCGCTACCGCGTCAAGGTCGAAGAGATGCGCCAGAGCCTGCGCATCTTAGAGCAGGCTCTTGAAGGTTTACCCGCTGGCGAGGTCAGGAGCGAGGTGCCCCACCTTGTCCGCCCCCCCGCTGGCGAGGCCTACGGGCATATCGAAGCCCCCCGCGGCGACCTGGGCTTCTATCTGGTCTCGGACGGCTCTATTGCCCCCTACCGCTTCCACGTGCGGGCGCCGACCCTCATCAACCTGACGGCCTTGAACGATATGATGCGGGGGTGGAAGGTGGCTGACCTTATCATTATCTTCGGCAGCATTGATATCTGTCTGGCGGAGGTGGACAGGTAATGGCCATGCAGATGCTACCCCCCGGCTGGCCCGGCAACTTCTGGGCGCACTGGGCGATATTCGCCGTCATCATCCTGGTTTTCGTCCTGCTTTCGGTCATGGCCTTTATCTGGTTCGAGCGTCGGGCGATGGCGATTATGCAGTCCCGCCTCGGCCCCAACCGCGTCGGCCCCTTCGGTCTCTTCCAGCCGGTGGCTGATTCCCTCAAGGTCTTGATCAAGGAAGACATCGTCCCCTCAAGGGCGGATAAGCTGGTTCACTGGCTGGCGCCCGTGGTCGCCTTTGTCCCGGCAATGATGGTCTTCGCCGTGGTTCCCTTCCGGGGCGGTGCCCTGCTGGCCGACCTCAACGTCGGCGTCCTCTATGTGGTGGCCATAAGCTCGGTAACCACGCTGGGCGTCTTTATGGCGGGTTGGGCTTCTAATAATAAGTATTCCCTGCTCGGCGCCATGCGCCAGATAGCGTCTGTGGTCAGCTACGAGATACCCGTCGTCTTATCTCTGGTCGGGGTGATTATGCTCGCCGGCTCGCTCTCCCTGCAGCAGATAGTCCAGGCTCAGGACATCCCCTTCATCCTGGTGCAGCCGCTGGGCTTTCTGCTCTTCTTTATCGGCGCCCTGGCCGAGATCAACCGCGCCCCCTTCGACCTGATGGAGGCCGACTCCGAGATTGTGGCCGGCTTTAACATTGAGTATTCCGGAATGAAATTCGGCCTCTTCTTCCTGGCCGAATATGCCGAGGCGCTGGTGGTAGCGGCTATCGTCACCACCCTTTTCCTGGGTGGCTGGCGGGGCCCGCTTTTGCCCGACTGGCTCTGGTTCCTGGTCAAGGTCGGCGCCGTCTTCTTCGTTATCGTCTGGATAAGGACGACGGTGCCGAGGGTCAGAATCGACCAGCTCATGGCGCTGGCCTGGAAGTTCCTCTTCCCCTTGGCTTTGATAAACCTGCTGGTTACCGCCGTCGAGATACTGGTCTGGCCCGATGTTTCCCTATGGCTTTTGGTACCGGTTAATTTCGCCGTTATGATAGTCTTGGTGCTCCTCTGGTCGAAACTATTTAAATTAGGCTGGGGTAGAGTCAATGTTTGAACGCTACGGAATAGGCATCATCAAGGGACTGTCGGTGACGATAAGGAATCTCTTCCGTATCCCCGTCACCACCCAGTACCCCGAGCAGCGCCTCAACCCCTCGCGCCGCATTCGGGGTAACGAGCTTATCTGGAACCAGCAGAGGTGCACCGGCTGCGGCACCTGCGCCAAGACCTGCCCCCAGGGCAGCATCAATATCGTAACCTCGGTCAAGGTCGAGGAGAATAAATACAAGGTTGAGAAGTTCGAAGTGGATATGGGCTACTGCATCTTCTGCGGCCTGTGCGTCGAAGCCTGCCCCTACGACGCCCTCTTTATGGGCTATGCCTACGAGCGGGCGCGCTATCGGCGCGGCGAGCTGGTGATGGCTAAAGAAGACCTGTTGGAATCAGACGAGCGTAAGCCCAGCGGCTACGCCCACCCCGAAGTCGCCGCCGAGCTGCCCAAGCAGAGCCTGCTCGTGGATAAAGATAAGGGGAGGAGAAGGTAATGGGGCTTGATGTCGCCTTCTGGATACTGGCTGTAGTCGGCGTCGCGGCGGCGCTGGCCGTCGTCCTGCTGGGCGATGTCTTCCGTGCCGCCCTGTCTCTTGTTCTCTGCTTTCTGGCGGTGGCGGGAATCTACATCACTCTTAGCGCCGACTTCCTGGCGGTGGTGCAGATTCTGGTCTACGTCGGCGCCATCTCGGTGCTCATTATTCTGGCCATTATGCTCACGCGGGAGGTACAGCGGGGCAGCCCCTCCAATAGACTTCGTATTCCCGCCTTCCTTGTCGCCGCCCTGTTTTTGGGCGGGATAGTCTATGCCCTGGTCAACACTAACTGGCAAATTTCGTCCGCCCCACCCCTGGAGCCGACCACTCCGGCCATTGCCGGTCTGCTCTTCGGCGAAGGCGGCTTTATCCTGCCCGTGGAGATTGCCCCCATTCTCTTGCTGGCGGCAATTATAGGGGCTATCGTCCTGGTGAGGGAGAAGTAAGCATGGTAGGACTGGAGCACTATTTAATACTGGCGGCGGTGCTGTTCGCCATCGGCTTGTACGGCGCGCTGGCTAAACGAAACGCCATCATCATCCTGATGTCCATCGAACTTATGCTCAATGCGGTCAACATCGCTATGGTCGCCTTCTCCCGCTATATCGTGCCCCTCCAGCTCACGGGGCAGATTTTCGCTATCTTTGTTATGGTGGTGGCGGCGGCTGAGGTCGCCGTCGGGCTGGCCATAATCATTGCCATCTACCGCCACCGTAAGACTATAGACGCCACCAAAATCGACCTGATGAAATGGTAAAAGGAGGTGGAACTATGAACAAGAGTGCTGGAGGCGCGCTGGGTGGGTCATTCTGGTTCCTGGGCTGGCTTTTCACCATCGGGTTCGCCAACCTGGTCTGGTGGAAAATCATCCTGGGCATCGTCGTCTGGCCCTTCTATCTGGGCGACGCTGTACTGGAACTGCTTTAGGCTAATCGGAAGGCTTTAGACCTTTTGGTGTCTGAAGAGGGGAGGAGTCCCCTCATAGAGGGGTGCGCCCGAAGGCGCCCCCGAATAGATAGGATGGGGAGTCGATATTATTACTGTCATTCTGAAGGAGCGTAGCGACTGAAGAATCTCAAGAGAGACCCTTCGCTAAAGCTCAGGGTGACAGAAGAAAAAGGGGATAGGGATCAAAAAACTATGTGGGTAGAAGTCAAAAAAGCCAGGAGCCTGGCGCTGGCCGAGACGTGGAAGGAGCTTTTCGAGGGTGAGGGCATCCCTACCCGCCTCCTCCCCCTGGCCGGCGAGCCCAGGGACCGGGAGCTGGGCACCTATTCCGTGCTGGTGCCCCAGGATAAGGAGCACGTGATACAGGAGGTCTTGAGGAAGCTGTAATGCCCTACCAAATGGTCTGGCTCATCTTTCTATTGCCCCTTTTCTCCTTTATCATAATAGGGCTGTTCTTGAGGCCCTTCCTCAACAGCCAGCCCAGGACGGCGGGCTATATCACCATCGCCGCCCTCCTCGGCTCGCTGGGGCTTTCCCTCTGGGCGCTCATGGATATAATGTCCACGGGCCAGCCCATTGCCGTCCCCGACATCACCTGGGCGGTTGTCGACGGGCTGACCATTCACCTGGGGCTGCTTATGGACCAGCTGACGGCGGTGATGCTCATCGTGGTCACCACGGTCAGCCTTATGGTGCAGATATACTCCCAGGGTTACATGAAGGGCGACGCCGGCTACCAGCGCTACTATGCCTTTATGTCCCTCTTCACCGCTTCCATGCTGGGCCTGGTTCTGGCCGACAACCTGCTCCTGGTCTATGTCTTCTGGGAGATGGTCGGCCTGTGCTCCTACCTGCTCATCGGCTTCTGGTTCCACAAGCCCTCGGCGGCCAACGCCGCCAAGAAGGCGTTTATCGTTACCCGCCTGGGCGACTTCGGTTTCCTGGCGGCCATCCTGCTCATCTACTTTAACACCGGCACGCTCGACATTAACCAGCTTCACGGCTTGGCAGCTACCGGTGCCATAGCCGGCACCACCCTTACCTGGGCAGCCGTCGGTATCTTTTCCGGCGCCGTGGGCAAGTCGGCGCAGTTCCCGCTCCATACCTGGCTGCCCGACGCTATGGAAGGCCCTACCCCCGTCAGCGCCTTAATCCACGCCGCCACCATGGTCGCCGCCGGCGTCTTTTTAGTTGCCCGCACCTTCCCGCTCTTCGCCCACTCGCTGGAAGCCCTGAACACGGTGGCTGTCGTCGGCGCCTTTACCGCCCTCTTCGCCGCCACCATGGGCCTGGTGATGAACGATATCAAGCGCGTGCTGGCCTATTCCACCATCAGCCAGCTGGGCTATATGATGCTGGGTCTGGGGGCGGCGGGCTTGGTCTTGTTCCACGAAGGCGATGTTACGGTGGTGGCGGCTAAAGCCGCCGTGGCTATCGGCCTGTTCCACCTCTTCAACCACGCCTTCTTCAAGGCTCTGCTCTTTTTGGGCGCGGGCAGCGTCAACCACGCCACCGGCACCTTCGATATGAGAAAGATGGGCGGGTTGCGTAAGTTCATGCCCTGGACCTTCGCCACTTTCCTTATCGGCTCGATAAGCCTGGCCGGCATCTGGCCCATCTCCGGCTTCTGGAGCAAGGATGAAATCCTGGCTATCGCCCTGGACGCCAACGCCATCCTCTTCGTCCTGGCCATGATAACCGTCTTTATGACCGCCTTCTATATGTTCCGCGCCGTCTTCATGACCTTCGGCGGCGAATACCGCGGTGGCGAGGGCGGGCACAAAAAGCCCCACGAATCGCCGCTGGTGATGATAGCGCCCATGGTGGTGCTGGCTATCCTGGCCGTCTTTTCCGGTTTATGGAACGTCCACAACGGCTTCGGCGCCTTTATGGGGCACGGCGAGCCCCACGGCTTTCTGGAGGGCTTTTTCGGCATCTTCACCAACGCCCTGCCCTGGATAGCTTTGGGGCTGGCGGGATTAGGCATACTGCTCGCCTACGCCATCTACAGCGCCAAGTGGCTTTCGGCGGAGCGAATCGGCGGGATGTTCAAGCCGCTCTATAACCTGTTCTTGCATAAATACTGGCTCGACGAGCTTTACGAAAAGGTCTTCGTGGGCAAGGTGCTGCTCAAGGGCTTCTTCGCCGGGCTGCAGGGCTTCGACGTCCACGGTGTCGACGGTGCCGTCAACGGCGTCGCCGTCAGCGCGATGGACGCCAGCAAGGCGATAAGAAGAGCCCACAGCGGCCAGTTGCAGCTATACGGACTGTTTATCGGCATCGGCGTCGTTGTCATTGTCGCCTGTTTATATATATTCGGATGAGGAGGGATTTAGAGGGGCGAGAGCCCGATATAATGTGTCATTCTGAGTCCTTCTCGGAAGGACGAAGAATCTCAGGGGAGACCCTTCGCTACGCTCAGGGTGACAGTAAAAAAAGGGGATAAGGATCAGGAATGCAACTCAGGGGAGTGGGATAAAAAAATGACCTTGATAAGACAAAAGGAGCTAATCTAGGTGGACTTTAACTGGCTGACAACTATAGTCTTCCTGCCCGCGCTGGGGGCGCTACTCATCGCCTTCATGCCCCGCCTGTCGTCGCGCGGCATAAGATGGCTGGCGGCTGTCTTCACCTTCATCCCGCTGGTGCTGTCCATCTATCTCTTCACCATATTCGACCGTTCGGCGGGCATGGCGGGGGTAATGCAGTTCGAGGAAAGCGTCTCCTGGATTCCGGCCATAAACGCCAACTACCACCTGGGCGTGGACGGCTTGAGCCTGCCCCTGATGATACTGATGGCTTTCCTGGGCTTCCTGGTGGTTTTAATCTCCTGGAAGATAGACCTCAGGCCCCGCGAGTACTTCGCCTGGCTGCTCCTTCTGGAAACCAGTATCCTGGGCGTTTTCTGCTCCCTCGACCTGCTGCTCTTCTTCCTCTTCTGGGAGATAGAGGTCATCCCGATGTACTTCTTAATCTCCATCTGGGGCACGGGGCGCAAGGAATACTCGGCCATCAAGTACGTGATATATACCCTGTTCGGCTCGGCCGTGATGCTGGCGGGCATACTCAGCCTCTATTTCACCACCGGTAGCTTAAGCATGGTTGAAATCGCCCAGGGGGGCCTGGGCATGATTCAGACGGCTATGCCCGCGGCGGCTATCTTCTTCCTGCTCCTGGTCGGCTTTGCCGTAAAACTGCCCGTGTTCCCCCTGCACAGCTGGCTGCCCGACGCCCACACCGACGCCCCGACGGCGGTAAGCGTGGTGCTGGCGGGCGCGTTGCTGAAGATGGGCGGCTACGGAATGATTCGGGTCTGCGTCTCTATCTTCCCCGGCGTTGCCCATGACTACGCCCTGCCCCTGATAATACTGGCGGTAATCAGCGTCCTCTACGGGGCGGCGGTCACCTTGAGGCAGACCGACTTAAAGAGGCTGATTGCGTATAGCAGCATCAGCCACATGGGCTATGTACTATTGGGCATCTTTGCCCTGGGGCAGGTGAGCCTGACCGGCGCCGCTTTGCAGATGTTCAGCCACGGCGTTATCACCGGCCTGCTCTTTGCCATGGCGGGCCTGGTGATGCACAACGCCGGCGAAAGAGATTTGCGAAAACTGGGCGGCTTGGCGCGACAGATGCCGATTATCGTCGTCGTCTTCTCGATAGCGGGGGTGGCTTCGCTGGGGCTGCCCACCACCAGCGGCTTTATCGCCGAGTTCCTGGTCTTTGTCGGCAGCTTCACCAGCAGCGCCGTCGCCGGCATCCAGGTGGCCACCATCCTGGGCGTGTTCGGTATCGTCATTACCGCCGGCTATATCCTCTGGATGCTGCAAAGGGTCTTCTACGGCGAGCCCCTCAAGAAATTCGATAAGGTCAAGGATGCCAGCATTTTAGACCGCGTCTATATGTTCGCCTTCGTGGCCGTGATTATGCTGGTCGGCATCTACCCGGCCATACTGACCGATGTCATCAAGATGGGCGTGGCGCCCGTAATGGGGTTATTAGGTGGTTAAAGCATGACGAATTTTGAGTTGCTCGTACCGGAGTTGACCCTGCTGGTCACCGCCGTCGTGGTCATTCTGCTCGACCTTGTCCTCAAGAACAAGTGGTGGCTGGCGGTGGTCAGTATAGCCGGCATCGTGGTATCGGCGGGCTTCGCCGTGGCCATGTGGGGCGGCAATTCGCAGTCCATCTTCTTCGGCATGATGGCGGTGGATAACTTCGCCATCTTCTTCAAGCTGCTCTTTCTGGTCATTGCCGCCCTAGTCATACTGGCCTCGACGGACTACGTCTCCAAGCTCAAGCGCTTCCAGGGGGAATACTACGCCCTGGTGCTTATCTCGGCGCTGGGCATGATGCTCATGGCGGCCACCACCGAGCTTATCTCCATCTATATCGCTTTAGAGCTTACCAGCATATCCCTCTATATCCTGGTCGGCTTCCTCAAAGACCCCAAGTCTACCGAGGCTGCCTTGAAATACCTGCTATTGGGCGCGGTGGCTTCGGCGGTGCTGCTCTTCGGCATGGCGCTAATCTTCGGTTTTACCGGCCAGACGCAACTGGGCGATATCGCGGCGGCTATCCAAAGCATGTCGCTTTCGGGAGTGATGGCCAGCCCCGGTCTTATCGCGGGCATGGTGCTCATCATCGCCGGCTTCGGTTTTAAGATTGCCGCCGTGCCCTTCCATATGTGGGTGCCCGATGTCTATGAAGGCGCCCCCACCCCCATCACCGCCTATCTCTCCGTGGCCAGCAAGGCGGCTGGCTTCGCCATAATCTTAAGGGTGTTCTTCTCCGCCTTTGGGCTTCCGTCCTGGCTCAGCCTCGACTGGGGCATGGTCTTCGCTATTCTGGCGGCGGTCGGCATGACGGTGGGCAATATCATCGCCCTCACCCAGACCAACATCAAGCGTATGCTCGGTTACTCCAGCATCGCCCAGGCGGGCTACCTCATGGTGGGACTGGCTACGGTGGGCTTTGTCTCCCCGGTCATAAGTGATTCCTCGGCCTTTGCTGGCCAAAGCGGTCTGCTCTTCTTCCTGGCCAGCTATACCCTGACCAACCTGGGTGCCTTTACCGCCATCATCGCCATATCGGGCAAGGTCGATAGCGATTTGATTTCTGACTATGCGGGCATGGGTAAGCGCGCGCCGCTTCTGGCGCTGGCGCTCAGCCTCTGCCTTATATCCCTTATCGGTATGCCCCCCGCCGCTGGCTTCATGGCTAAGTTTTATATCTTCAGCGGGGCGGCGCAACACGGCTTGCTCTGGCTGGTTATTGTCGCCGTCATCAACAGCGTGATATCGGCCTACTATTATCTGCGCGTGGTCAAGGTGATGTGGACGGGTTCCCCCGCCTCCGAGGCTAAGGTGCCTTCCTCCGTCGCTTTGAGGGTGGCTTTGGGCCTCTCCTGCCTCGGCGTCCTTATAATGGGCATTATCCCCGGTTTCGTGATGAAGCTGGCCGAGATGGCGGCTAAGATTTTCGTCTCTTAACAGAGGTGAAACCTCTATAGACTTCTCTCCCTGCCTCTTAAAAGCTGTCTTTTCCCCACCCCAACTTATTTTCCCCACCCAGAACCTACCCAAGATGGTGTAACCTCTCTTTAACTATCTTATCCCCCCGCCCGTTTTCATCTTTTCCCGCCCACCGCCCTTTTAAGGTAAAGAGGGGCTATGCCCCTCTTAAACACCCCGATTCCCCTGTCGTTCTGGGGAAGTCCTCCCCCTCCTCCCCGAAAGGGCTTTTTTTAGTTTTTTTATCATGTATAATGGTTGATAACGATACCAGCTATTGGAGGTGCAAAATGGCTAAGGCGTTGGTGGTCTATGATTCCAGGACCGGCAATACCGAGAAGGTGGCGAAGGCTATAGGCGAGGGGATAAAAGCAGCGGGGCTTAATGTAGAGGTTAAGCATGTGGATAATACCAGCGTGGATGACCTCACTGCTGCCGAGGCTATAGTTCTGGGTTCGCCGACCTATTTCAGTGCCATGACCGATAAGATGAAGGCGTTTGTTGATGCGACCATTAAACTCTGGCCGGGCAAACCGGGCCCGCTTAAAGACAAAGTCGGTGCCGCCTTTACTGCCTGTGGCGGTGCCAACGGTGGCAACGAGATGACCTTGCTCGGCCTTATCCGGGCTATGCTCTGGCACGGTATGGTGATAGTCGGCCACCAGTCGGGCGCCTCCGGAGCGGTTTCGGTCGAAGAGCCCGACGAAAAATGTATAGCTGAATGCAAACAGTTTGGCCAGCGCATAGCCAGCATGGTTAAGCACTAACCGGGGGCTATTGGATTCGCCCCCCTTTGCTGTCATTCTGGTGTATAGTTATGCTTAATTCCTGAACCCAAGGAGGCTTGAAATGTTGTTATATGTATTCCTGCTAGCGGCGATTGTGCTCATCATCCTGGTCATAGTCAGGCTGGGCAGCATCGCCCTTCAATTTACGGGCATGGAGCCCGGGATGGCGATGTTCCAGTCGCTGTCGGCTTTCACCAACACCGGCTTTACCACCAAGGCTGCCGAGGAAGTGGTCAAGCACCGTAAAAGGCGGGTGATTGTCAGCATTCTAATGATCGTAGGCCATATCGGCATCGTCAGCGTCATCGTCACTCTGGTTCATTCCTTTGCTAGCGAGACGGGCAGCTGGCTGCCCGTTCTGCGGAAACTGGTGTTCAGCCTGCTCGGCATCTACGCCGCCTACTTCATCTTTGTCTTTAGCCCCCCCGGCCGGAGGCTGGGCAAGAAATTCGCCCGCTATCGGGAGGGGAAGAACAAGGGGGAGAAAGAGTAATAGGGATTTCTCTCCCCACCCCGTTTCATATCTTTTCCCGCCCGCCGCCCTTTTAAGGTATAAAGGGGGCTTTGCCCTCTTTGAAACCCCCAAATAAGGAGTTAATAGAGGTCTAACCTCTATTGGGTGGGTAGGGTGGGAAGTAATAACCTACGCTAACCAGGGGGTGGTGTCATGTGGAGTCCCCTGGTTATGACGTAGCAATCCCCAGCTGCCTTTGCCCCCGACTCCCCGATATGCTATGATTTCCATATATAAGGAGGAGGAAAATGTCAGCAACATTAAAGAAACTATTACTGCTATCTCTGGCGCTGGTCCTGTCTTTCAGTCTGGTCGCCTTTGTCGGCTGTAAAGAAAAGCTGCCCGAAGGGGAAATGGACCGGATAATCGCTGACGCCTCTGCTGCCAGCTATGATACCGTCAGCTTCGATATGGAAGTGCCCATGACGATAAAGGTGGTCGGCGGCTCCGACCCGGGCACGATGGACGTCACCATGAGCGCCACCGGAGCCATCGACATGAACAACCAGGCAATGCAGATGACCATGGACATGGAAATGAACGTACCGGGCTCGGGCTCTCAGGCAATAGACGCTGAAGTCTATATCTTGGAGGGCTGGGTGTACACCGGTATGGACATCCCCGAAATGGACGAGCAGTGGATGAAGATGGAGTTAACCGAGGCGCTGTGGCAGCAGCAGAGCCAGGTCGAGCAGCATATAGAACTGCTGGAGACGGCCGTCGAGGTCGATTACAAGGGCATTGAGACGGTAAACGGCATCGAATGCTACGTTTTTGAGATAGAGCCCGATATGGCCACCTTAAACGACTTGCTGGTTCAGGAGACATCGGGGCTGGGCATAATGGACTTAAGCGTCCTCAATGTGGCTGAACTCTATCAGGAAATGTCGGTCAAAGAATGGCTGGCTAAGGACAGCTACCTACCGCAGAGGACAGAGATTGAAATGGTCTTGGAAATCCGCCCCGGCGATGTCGTCGACGCTACCAGCGATGATTTCGACAAGATGACCATGAGTATCGAAATGGACATGCGCTTCTACGCCTACGACCAGCCCTTCACCGTCGTATTGCCCCAAGAGGCGCTGGCTGCCGAAGAAATACCTCTATCGGAATAAGGGTTTGATTTACCGATAGCCGCTAAGCTAAGGAGTCACCTTTGAACCGGACGCGTGGCTTTGTCAACCAGAACCGCTTCAGGTCGAGCCGGGCGCTCAAAAAGCTGAGTAAGACCCGGCCCGGGCGGCCTAAAGCGGGAGGCAAAGAGTGAATAGGAAGCGGTGCCTGTAGCGGGCGCCGCTGGCTTTTTCCGTCCCCGCCCCTTAACCCCCCGCCTTGACACCTAGAGGGGGCGATGCTACACTTTGGGCTGCCTTAGCGGTGATTTTTACTGTGAAGACAAGCGGTAATAAACTATGAAAAAAATCGGCATTCTCTACCATCCCATGAACGAAGCCGCCCGCGGCATGGCCGAGGAAGTCAAGGCTTTCCTGACCGCCCGCGGCATATCGGTATGGCTCTGCTCGGCCTGGGAAGGCGAGCAGGCAAAACTTAAGGTTGACGGCACCGATTTGATTCTCAGCATCGGCGGCGACGGCACGATTCTCAGGGCGGCTCAGATAACCGCCGTCGCTAAAGCGCCTGTCCCCATCACCGGCATCAACATGGGCAAGCTGGGTTTTATGACCGAGCTTGGCGCCGCCGAGGTCAAGGAAAAACTGACCGCCCTGCTCGAGGGCAAGGGCTGGCTCGACGAAAGGGCCATGCTCGAAGCCTCAATCGATGCCGATGGCACTACCTATTACGCCCTGAACGATGTCGTGGTGGCGCGGGGGGCGGTAGCCCGTGTCATCTATGTCGAAGCCAGCATCGACGGCGAAAAGCTGACCACCTATAAAGCCGACGGCGTGGTGGTGGCTACCGCCACCGGCAGCACCGGCTATTCGCTGTCGGCGGGCGGCCCCATCCTCCACCCCCGGGCAAAGGAATTCCTGCTCTTGCCGATACTGCCCCACCTCAGCTTGGGCTACAGCCTAGTCCTGCCGGCGACGGCGGTGGTCAAGCTGCGCCTGTCCACCGTCCACGAAGCTACCTTAAGCATCGACGGCCATGTCAATCCCCCTCTGGCCGACGGCTCCGTCATCACCGTCCGGCATAGCTCTACTAAAGCCTGTTTCCTGAGGATTCACCCCGAAAACGCCTTCTACAGCTCCCTGGAGCAAAAAATGAAAGGAAAAACTTAAGTTGAATATAGAAAAAGCCAAAATCAGCAACGTCCCCCAGATGCATAAGCTCATCAACCACTGCGCCGAAAAGGACGAGATGCTGCCCCGCTCTTTGAGCGAGCTCTACGAGAACATGAGGGACTGTTTCGTGGCTAAGGACGGCGACAAGCTGCTCGGCTGCGTGGCGCTGCACGTCTTCTGGTCCGACCTGGCCGAGATAAGGTCGCTGGCGGTGGCCGAGGACAGCCGCGACAAGGGCCTCGGCGCCGAGCTGGTCAAGGCCTGTATGCAGGAAGCCAATGAGCTGGGTATCACCACCGTCTTCTGCCTGACCTACCACCCCGACCTCTTTAAGAAGTTCGAATTCAAGCAGGTAGACAAGATGGAGTTGCCGCGCAAGGTCTGGACGGAATGCTACCGCTGCCCCAAGTTCCCCGACTGCGACGAGGTCGCCCTTATCTATAAGCTGGAGGTCTAAAGCTTTGTCCGAAGAGACGCTATCCAGCCGGAAGGTCTTCGAGGGACGGGCGGTAAAGCTGAGGGTCGATACCGTAAAGCTCCCCAACGGCCGAGAGACGACACGCGAGATTGTCGAGCACGAAAACTGCGTGGCGATTGTCGCCCTCGACGACGCCGATAACATCCTGCTGGTTCGTCAGTTCCGCAAGCCCGTGGAAAAAGACTTACTGGAGATACCCGCAGGCGGCATCGACCCCGGGGAAACCCCCGAAGACGCCGTCCGCCGCGAGATGCGCGAGGAAACCGGTTTTCTCCCCCAAAAAGTGGCCAAACTGGGTGGCTTTTATTCCTCCCCCGGCTTCTGCACCGAATACCTCCACCTTTACCTGGCCACCGACCTGGTGCTCAAGCCGCTAAAAGCCGAAGACACCGAGAGCATTAGCTTAATACGGGTGCCCTTGACTCAGATTCCGGGCTTGATTGCTTCGGGCGCTATCTGCGACGCCAAGAGCATTGCCGGGCTGCTCGCCTTTTTGGAATACCAGAAGTCAGCCGACCTGGTCTGAGAGCTGGCGCCCCCCCACCAGGTGCATATGCAGGTGAGGCACCAGCTGCCCCCCCTCTTTACCGCAGTTTATCACCACGCGGTAGCCCTTATCGGCCACCCCTTCGTCTTCAGCCAGCTTGTTGGCGGTGGCGACCATGTGCCCCACCAGCGCTGAGTCGCCCTCAGATAGGCGAGAGAGGCTGGTGATGTGCTTTCGGGGGATAATAACTATGTGTACCGGTGCCTGCGGGTTGATGTCGCGGAAGGCGATTATCTCTTCGTCCTGGTAGACGGTGTCGCTGGGGATTTCCCCGGCTACGATTTTACAAAAAATACAGTCCATTTTCCCTTCTCCTCCCCCCAAGGTTTTTCTTCCCACCCTAGCCCACCCTATAAGGGTGGTGCCCCTTTTATATCCCCCTTCAGGGGTTGTGTCCTCACCCCTCCGAGGTTTGTTTCCCGCCCTCTGGGGTGTTTAAGAGGGGCGTAGCCCCTCTTTACCTTAAAAGGGTGGTGGTTGGGACTTAAAAGTTACGCTTAGACTCTCCTGTATTCCTTCCTCCCCAGCTCGGCGAGGTCTCCCCCGTAGATATCGTTGGCGACCACGGCCGGGAAGTTCTCCACCGTCAGCCGCATGACGGCTTCAGGCCCCAAATCCTCATATGCGACGGGCTCTATCTTTCGCACGCTCTTGGCCAGCAAAGCGCCGGCGCCCCCGGTCGTAGCCAGGTAAACGGCTTTATATTTCTTTATCGCCTTTTTCACCTCGTCAGAGCGGCTGCCCTTGCCAATCATAGCTTTAAGGCCGGCGGCGAGCAGGCGCGGTGTGTAACCATCCATGCGGCGGCTGGTGGTCGGCCCCGCCGCTCCGATGACCTTCCCCGGCGGCGCGGGCGAAGGCCCCATATAGTATATCGTCTGGCCTTTAAGCTCGAAGGGCAGTTCCTCTTTGTTGTCCAGCGCCTGAATAATCCTCTGGTGGGCGGCGTCGCGGGCGGTGTAGATGACCCCGGAAATGAGCACGCTGGTGCCGGCGGTCAGCTCTTCTATTACCTGGGCGCTAATCGGCGAGGTGATATTCATAGTGTAACCTCTTTGTGGCGGGCGCTGTGGCACTGGAGGTTGACCGCCACCGGCAGGCTGGTGATATGGGTGGGCGAAACTTCGGCGTGTACGGCCAGGGCGGTGGTACTACCGCCGAAACCCATCGGCCCCACCCCCAGGGCGTTTACCCGTGCCAGAACCTCTTTCTCCAACTCAGCGACCTCGGGGTCGGGGTTGGGCTGGTCCACCTTTCTCAGCAAAGCTTTCTTGGCCATGAGCATAGCTTTGTCAGCCGTCCCGCCGACGCCCAGCCCGATAACCAACGGCGGGCAGGGGTCGCCCCCCGCCTCTTCAACTACTTTGGCCACCAGCTCGATGATGCCCGGCTTCCCATCGTTGGGCAGGAGCATGCCCAGCCGGCTCATGTTCTCGGCGCCGCCCCCCTTGGGCAAAACGCTTATCTTGAGCCTGTCGCCGGGGACGATTTCGGTGTGAATAACGGCCGGGGTGTTGTCCCGGGTGTTTAATCTCTCGGAGAAGGGCTGGCTGACGATGCCTTTTCTGAGGTAGCCCTGAGCGTAGCCCCGCCGCACCCCCTCCTCGACGGCCTCTTCAAGGTCGCCGCCGGTGATGTGGGCATCTTGCCCTATCTCCAGGAAGACGACGGCGGTGCCGCAGTCCTGGCAGAGGGGCAGCTTTTGCTCTCTGGCGATGCGGGCGTTCTCGATAATCTGGCTTAAGAACTCGCGACCCAGCGGGGACTGCTCGGTCTTTTGAGCTTTATTCAAGGCGGCGAGCACGTCTTCACCTAGGTTAAAGTTGGCCTCCTGGCAGAGCTTGGCTACGGCCTGGGTGATGGCGCTGGCTTTAATCTCCTTCAATTTCCTCTGCCCCTCCCCTCAACGTTTTTCGTCCCACCCAATACCCACCCTACAGAGGTGTCACCTCTATAGGCTTCTCTCCCCACCCCCATTATACTCTCTTTGCCCCACCCCTTAGACTACCCTGTCATTCCCGCCTCGTCCGCCTGTCATTCTGAAGGAACGAAGTGACTGAAGAATCTCAGGAGACCCTTCGCTCCGCTCAGGGTGACAGCGCAAAATGTCATTGCGAGGAGCGGAGCGACGAAGCAATCTCTACCCCATCCCCATCTTCTCAATCAACACCTTAACGCCCTCGGCGGAATCATACAGTCTCTGCTTTTCCTCGGCGCTCAGCTCCAGCTCTATTATCTCCTCGATGCCCTTCTTGCCCAGCCTTACGGGCACGCCGATGACGCTGCCCTTTATCCCGTACTCGCCATCAAGGCAGGCGGCGCAGGGCAACACCTCTTTTTTATCCAGGACGATAGCCTCGGCCATGCGGGCGATGCCCGCCGAAGGCGCGTAGAAAGCGCTGCCGGTTTTAAGCAGGTCGACGATTTCCCGGCCGCCGTGTATGGTGCGCTCCGTCAGCTTGTCTATGGTCTCCTGGGGCAAAAGCTCGGTGAGCGGCTTACCCTTGACCGTGGTCAGGCGGGGGATAACCACCATATTCAGCCCGTGCGCCCCCAGCACCCAGGCGGAGACGTCTTTGGGCGAAACCTTGAGCTCGGCGGCGACGAAGGTGCCCAGTCGGGCGGAATCTAATGCCCCCGACATGCCGACGACGCGCTTTCGGGGAAACTGGCTGGCTCTGAAGGCAAGGTAGGTCATGGCGTCTAAGGGATTAGAAACCATGAGGATAATACACTGCGGCGAATACTTAGCGATATTTTTAACGATCCCGCCCACGATTTCGGTATTGGCCGCCAGCAGCTGGTCGCGGGTCATGCCCGGTTTGCGGAAGAGCCCCGCCGTGACGATAACCAGCTCGGAGTCGGCGGTATCCTTATAGTCGTTGGTGCCGGTTAGCCTTATGTCGGCGTTGAGGACGGGCGCCGACTGCAATATATCCAGCGCCTTGCCCTGCGCCAGCCCCTCGACGATATCGAGCAGGACGACCTCGGCGTAGCCCTTTTCGACGATACGCTGGGCGCAGGAGGAGCCCACATTCCCCGCCCCGATAATGGTAATCTTAGCTATTTTGCTTCCCTCATCTTTTTAATTACGGCGTCGGCGACCTGCGAGGTGCCCACGGCCTCGGCGCCGTTGGGCTTCATATCGTAGGTGACGTCTTTACCCTCGGCGATGACGGCGGCGATAGCATTCTCCAGCCTGTCGGCGGCTTCCTTCTCGTCGAGGTGCTTCAGCATCATCACCCCGGAGAGCATCATCGACATCGGGTTCACCTTGTTCAGCCCCTTGTATTTGGGGGCGCTGCCGTGGGTGGCTTCGAAGATAGCCATGTCGTCGCCCAGGTTGGCGCCGGGCGCTAAGCCCAGTCCCCCCACCAGCCCCGCGCAGAGGTCGGAGATAAGGTCGCCGTAGAGGTTGGGCAACACCAGCACGTCAAACTGCTGCGGCCTCTTCACTAGCTGCATGCAGAGGTTGTCCACGATTCTATCCTCGAACTCGATATAGGGGTATTCCTGGGCAATCTCTCGGGCGTTGGCTAAAAACAGCCCGTCGGAAAACTTCATGATGTTGGCTTTGTGGGCGGCGGTGACCTTCTTTCTCTCGTGGGCGCGGGCGTACTCAAAGGCAAACCTGACGATGCGGCGGGTGGCCATCTCCGAGATGACCTTCAGGCTAATGCCCGAGTCCTCTCTGACCTCGCTATCCGTCGACTCGGCGACCAGTTGCCGCAGACGGGCTGTCTCCGGCTTGCCCTCCTCGAACTCGATACCCGCGTAGAGGTCCTCGGTGTTCTCCCTGACGATGACGATATCGACGTCCTTGAACATGGTCGGCGCCCCCGGGTATATCTTGCAGGGGCGCAGGCAGACGTAGAGGTCGAGCCTCTTGCGCAGGGCGACGTTGATGCTGCGGAAGCCCGAGCCTACGGGGGTGGTCACCGGCCCCTTGATGGCGATGCGGTTTTTCCTGATGGAAGCCATGGTGGCTTCGGGCAAGAGCGCCCCGAACTCTTCGAGGGCGTCGGCGCCGGCGGCGACCACGTCCCACTTGAAGCGGGCGCCGCTGGCTTCGAGAACGCGCCTCGTCGCCTCGCTGACCTCGGGCCCGATGCCGTCGCCGGGGATAAGGGTGACATTATGAACCATAACTATTCCTTAAAGCTTAAAGTCGCCGTACTTCTGGATGTAGGGGAGAAGCCCCCCCTCCCCCAGTATCTTGAGCATGACCTCGGGCAGCTTGCCGAAGGTGAGCTGCCGGCCAGTGGTGATATCTTTGACCGTGCCCTTGCCCAGGTCCACCTCCAGCGTGTCCCCATCGTTAATGCCGTCGGTATCACATATTAACACCGGTAGCCCCAGATTGATAGCGTTCCTGAAAAAGATGCGGGCCACCGACTTGGCCAGTATGGCGCTGACCCCGGCCATCTTTATTACTAAAGGGGCGTGCTCGCGGCTGGAGCCGAGCCCGAAGTTGCCGCCGGCGGCGACGAAATCCCCCTTCTTTACCCGAGAGGCGAAGGTGGGGTCGGCGTCTTCCAGCACGTGCTTGGCCAACTCGGGCAGGTTGCTCCTCAGATGGGCCAGCCGCCCCGGCGTGATATGGTCGGTGGAGATGCCGTCGCCGAACTTAAAGGCTTTACCCTTTAACATTAAAGCACCTCTCCGGGGTCGGTAATCTCGCCGGCGATGGCTGACGCCGCCGCCGTGGCTGGGCTGCTCAGGTAAATAAAGGCCTCGGGATTGCCCATCCGCCCCTTGAAGTTGCGGTTGGCGGTGGAAAGGCAGGACTCCCCGTCACCCAGCACCCCCTGGTGCAATCCCAGGCAGGCGCCGCAGCCCGGGGGCAGTATAATCGCCCCCGCCTCCAGCAGCGTCTTGATATAGCCCACCGCAATAGCCTCCAGCAAGACTTTTGGCGAGGCCGGCGCCACGATAAGACGGGTGTCGGGGTGGCGTTTTTTGCCCTTTAATATACCAGCGGCGGTAGCCAAGTCCTCCCGCCGCCCGTTGGTGCAGGTGCCGATAAACACCTGCTCAATTTTCGTCCCTTTTAGCTCTCTGGCCTTAGCTACATTGTCCACCTGGTGGGGCTTAGCCACCATCGGCTCGATAGCCCCCAAATCGATGTCAATCGTCTTCTCATATATGGCGTCTTTGTCCGCCGAAAGGGGCTGGAAATCCTTGGCTCGCCCTTGAGCTTTCAGGTATTCCTGCGTAATCTTATCCGAGGGGAAAAGCCCCACCTTAGCCCCCGCCTCCACCGCCATGTTGGCGATGGTAAAGCGGTCGGACATAGTTAGATTAGCCAGCCTCTCCCCCCCGAACTCCAGCGCCTTGTAGGTAGCCCCGTCGGCGCCGATGGAGCCGATAAGATAAAGGACTAAATCTTTAGCGCCGACGCTGGCGCCGAACTTCCCGGTAATGTTTATCTTTATGCTCTCGGGCACACGGAGCCAGGTCTTGCCCAGGGCAAAGACGATGGCGACATCCGAGGAGCCCATGCCCGTGGCGAAAGCCCCCAGCGCCCCCGCGGTCACGGTGTGGGAGTCGGAGCCGACGACAACGTCCCCCGGTTTGGCCAGGGCTTCAGCCACAATCTGGTGGCAGACGCCGCTGCCGACGTCGTATTTAAGACAGCCCATATCCTTAGCGAACTGCCTTAACAGCTTATGGTCGTTGGATAGCTGGCGGTTGGGGCTGGGGGCGGCGTGGTCGAAAAAGAGCACCGTCTTTTCGGGGTTGGCCAGCTCTTTGAACTTGCCGGCCTGGAACTGCCTTACCGTCAGCGGCCCGGTGGTGTCCTGCACGAAGGCCAGGTCCACCCGGGATATAACGATATCTCCGGCGCAGGCTTCGCCCGCCGACTTTTTCGTCAGAATCTTCTCGGCTAATGTTTTACCCACGTGAGGCCTTACCAGTAGCTCTAGCCGATTACCGCCAGGACATCGTCTCTAGCTACTTTATCGCCATCGGCGAAGTTTATGGCTTTGACTTTACCCCCCACCGGGGCGGTTATGGCGTTGGCCATCTTCATCGCTTCTAGGATGAGCACCACGTCGTTAGCTTTGACCGTGTCGCCCTCTTTTACTTCGTAGCGTATGATTATGCCGGGCATGGGGGCGATAATGGCCGTCTCACCGGCTTTGGGCGGCGGCGCTTTGGGCTCGGCTTTCTTAACTTCGGGAGCCTTGGCGGCGGGTGGGGGTGGCGGTGCCGCTGCCGGCCGTGTCGGCGGTGTCGCCCTGGGCGCTGCCGGTGCCGCTGGTGCTCCGCCCGTGGCTTCCAGCCCGATGTTAAAGACCTGGTCGCCGAAATAGAGCCGATAGTTTTGCACCCCGCCCGCAGTCGGGGCGGCTTGAGCCGCTTCGGTAATCTCGCCCGACTTTATCTTGGCGATAAGCTCGTCCTCGCGCTTTATCTCATCCATGCTCTTGGGCTTGACATCGTCGGGCGGCGCTTCCAGCCCGTATTTCCAGCGCAGGAAGCGCATCCCCGTGGTGGGGTATAAGGCGTAGATGAGCACGTCGCCGATATCCTTGGCAATGTCCTTGGTATCCTTCTTAGCTTTCTCCAGTTCCGGCTTCAGCATGTCGGCGGCGCGACAGGTGATGGGCTTCTCCCCCCGCGGGTAGCCCTTGAGGGCCAGCTTCTGCACCTTGGGGTCGATGGGGGCGGGGGGCTTGCCGTATAGCCCGTAGCAGTAGTCCTTTATCTGGTCGGAAATCATCTTATAGCGTCCGAAGAGGACATTCTGCACCGCCTGGATGCCCACAATCTGGCTGGTGGGCGTCACCAGCGGCGGGTAGCCCAGCTCTTTTCTCACCCTGGGCAGCTCGGCATAGACCTCCTCGATTTTATCCAGCGCGCCCGCCTCTCTCAGCTGCGCCACCAGGTTGGTTATCATCCCTCCCGGCACCTGGTGCATCAGTACGGCGGTATCGATAATGGACATCTTGGTCGTGTCCAGAAAGTCGCGGTATTTGGGGGCGATGGACTCGAAATACTGCCCCAGCTTCAAAAGATGGGACAGGTCGAGCCCGGTATCCCTGTCCGTACCCTGGAGGGCGACGACGATGGGCTCGACGGCGGGGTGGGAGGAGCGCAGGGCGAAGGGGGCCAGGGCGGTGTCGATAATGTCGACGCCGGCCTCGATGGCCTTGAGACAGCTCATGGAGGCCATACCGCTGGTGTAATGGGTGTGCAGGTGCACGGGTATCTTGATGGCCTTTTTGAGGGCCGTAATCAGCTTGTAGGCGTCGTCGGGCGCAAGCAGCCCGGCCATGTCCTTGATGCAGAGGCTGTCGGCACCCATCTTCTCTAGAATCACCGCCTTGTTGACATAATAATCAATGTTATAGACCGGTCCCCCCAGCTTGGGCTCGGTCAGCGAATAGGAAAGCGAAAGCTGGGCATGCTTGCCGCACTCCTTAATCGCCTTGAGGCTGGCCTCGAAGTTGCGCTCGTCGTTGACGGCGTCGAAGACCCGGAAGACATCTATCCCCGCCTCGGCGGCGTGGTGGACGAAGGCGTTAACCACGTCGTCGGCGTAGTTGCGGTAGCCCACCAGGTTCTGCCCCCGCAAAAGCATCTGCAGGGGAGTATCGGGCATAAGTTTTTTCAGTATGCGGGGCCTCTCCCAGGGGTCCTCGTTGAGGAAGCGGGTGGGCACATCAAAGGTAGCCCCGCCCCACACCTCCATGGAGTAGTACCCCGTCTTGTTCATCTCGGCGGCGATTCCGGCCATGTCCTCGGTGACCATCCTCGTCGCCAGCGAAGACTGATGTCCGTCGCGGAGGGTGACATCGGTTATCTTTAACGGGTTCCTGGCGGCACTCTTTTTCTTTGCTGTCGGCATTGTTTACTCCTCTCTCCGGGTTTTTGCCCCTTACTGGCCCTGGTTCGGGCTGGCCCCGGGGTGGGGGGTATGTGATCGCTTTTCCTAAAGCGGGATATTTCCGTGTTTCTTCTTGGGTCGGGCGGTTTCCCCTGAGTTTTTCAACGACTCCAGCGCCCTGATTAGCTTGGGTCGGGTCACCTTGGGGTCGATGACGTTATCGATATAACCCCGGGCTGCCGCCTGGTAGGGGTTAGCGAAACTCTCCTTGTACTGCTCAACCAGCTCCTGCCGGGTCTTTTCGCTGTCCTTGGCCTTGGCGATAGCCTCCCGGTAGATGATATTAACCGCCCCCTCCGGCCCCATCACGGCGATTTCCGCTGTTGGCCAGGCGTAGTTGATATCGCCGCCCAGGTGCTTACTGCTCATCACGATGTAGGCCCCGCCGTAGGCTTTGCGTGTAATCACCGTCAGTTTGGGCACGGTGGCTTCGGCGTAGGCGTAGATAAACTTGGCGCCATGCCGGATAATGCCCCCCTGCTCCTCCTTGGGCCCCGGCATAAAGCCGGGCACGTCGACGAAGCTGACCAGGGGTATGTTAAAGGCGTCGCAGAAGCGGACGAACCTGGCCCCTTTGACCGAGGCGTTGATATCAATAATCCCGGCCATGTGGGCCGGCTGCTGGGCGACGATGCCCACCACCTTGCCGTTTAAGCGGGCAAGGCCGGTAATCAGGCTGGCGGCGAAGCTCTGGTGCACCTCCATGAAGTCGCCGTTATCAACAATACTCAGGATTATCTGCTTCATGTCGTAGACCTTGTTGGGGGCGTCGGGAATAATCGTACGCAGCTTCTCGTCCGTCCTCTCCGGGTCGTCGCTCGGCTTTAGCTCCGGCAGGGCTGCATTATAGCTCTGGGGCAGGAAGCCCAGCAAACGCCTGACGCTCTTTAAGCAGTCGGGCTCATTATCAGAAATAAAATGGGCTACCCCGCTCTTCTCGGCGTGGGTCTTAGCTCCCCCCAGCTCTTCGTGGGTGATATCGATGCTGATGACCGCCTTGACCACGTCGGGCCCCGTAATGTACATCTGGCTGGTGCCCTTGACCATGAAGACGAAATCGGTTATGGCTGGCGAGTAGACGGCTCCCCCCGCCGAAGGCCCCATCACCACCGAAAGCTGCGGGACCACCCCCGAATATAAACTATTGCGCAGCAGTATCTCGCCGACGCCGTAGAGGCTCACTACCCCTTCCTGGATGCGGGCGCCCCCCGAGTCCCAGATGGCGATTATGGGCGCCCCGTTCTTAACGGCCAGGTCCATCACCTTGCAGACCTTCTGCGCCGATACCTCGGATATCGTCCCCCCGAGCACGGTGAAGTCCTGGGCATAGACGAAGACCGTCCGCCCGTCAATCTTGCCGAAGCCGGTAACGACGGCGTCGCCCGGGTATTGCTTATCGGCCAGCCCGAATTCGGTGGTGCGGTGGCTAACAAACGGGTCCAACTCTTCGAAGCTGCCCTTGTCGAGGAGGAGGTCAATCCTCTCTCGGGCGGTCAGCTTACCCTTGTCGTGCTGCTGCTGGATGCGCTTTTCCCCGCCCCCCGCCCTGGCTTTCTTCTTCAGCTCAGATAGTTTAGCCAGCTTATCTTTCATCGCAATCAGGGCTCCCAATCGGTGAGAAATTTAGGGTGTAATCGTCAATAATCATATCATAAGGTAAATCAGATAGGCAAGGGGTTGCCAACCCAGGTCTTTCTTCCCACCCGGAACCCACCCTACAGAGGTGTCACCTCTATAGACTGCTCTTCCCACCCCAACTCATCTTTCCCACCTAAAACTCACACAAGAGGGTCTAAACTCTCTTTAACTCTCCTATCCTCCCAGGTTTAATTTCCCACCCAATACCCGCCCTATAGGGGTGTGACCCTTTTAAATCTCTCTCCCCACCCCGACTTTATCTGTACCCGCCCACCGCCCTTTTAAGGTAAAGAGGGGCGAAGCCCCTCTTAAACACCCCCGAAGGTGGTAATTAGAGAGCGTCATCTGCACAGATTTTGGGGGTTTTTAAAGGGGGAGGCAGCGTAAACCACAGGTTAAGGAGTTTACTCATTAGGGCGGGCAGGGTTGGGACGAAAAACCCACGTTCGCCAAGGTGGAGTGGAGAGGTGGTACGACCCCCAAAGCAGCGGCTTAAGTCCCCTCTCTCTGGTCACCCCGCCAAAAGAGTGCTAAAATAGAAACAGGGTTTTTTGTTATGGAAAGCCAGTCGGTTTTAGCCACCACCCGTTGCGGAGAGCTGGAGTTACGCTGGGGCGAGCGCACCTATGTCATGGGCATCCTCAACGTCACCCCCGATTCCTTCTCCGGGGACGGGCTGGCCGACGATGTCAAGGCCGCCGTGGCGCGGGCGAAAAAGCTGGCTGGTGAGGGCGCCGACATTATCGATATCGGCGGTGAGTCCACCCGCCCCGCCGCCCAACCCGTCTCGGCGGAAGAAGAGCTGCGGCGCGTTATTCCCGTTATCGAGAGGCTGGCCGGCGAGCTCTCAGTGCCGATGAGCATCGACACCACCAAGTCGGAGGTGGCGCAAAGAGCCTTGGAGGCAGGGGCGAGAATGCTCAACGACCAGTGGGGGCTAAAGAGCGACCCGCGCCTGGCCGAGCTGGCTGCCGACTGGAAGGTCCCCGTCGTCCTGATGAGCAACCAGCGGGATAAAGGCGACTACGACGCCGCTCTCAAGCGCGACACCGCCGACTATGCCGACCCCGTAACCGAGATAATAAATTCTCTCAATAAGAGTTTGGAGATAGCGTCCCGATGCGGCGTGCCCCCCGAAAACATTATCATCGATCCCGGCATCGGCTTCGGCAAGAGCTGGCAGCACGACCTGGAGATAATCGGCCGCCTGGGCGAGCTTACCGGGCTGGGCAAGCCCATCCTGCTCGGTCCCTCGGGCAAGTCCTTCATCGGCAAGGTGCTCGACCTTCCCGTGGCGGAGCGCCTGCAGGGCACCGCCGCCGCCGTGGCTATCGGCATCGCTCACGGTGCCGACATGGTGCGCGTTCACGATGTTAAGCCAATAGTGCGGGTCTGCCGCATGAGCGATGCTATCATTCGAAGGAGGCAAATTGGCAACTGAAGCAGTAACCGCCTATCTCGGCCTGGGCTCCAACCTGGGAGACCGTCAGGCCAATCTCGACCGGGCTCTGGAGTTTCTGGGGCAAAGGCTGCGGGTAAAAAAGATTTCCTCGATATACGACTCCGAGCCGGTGGGCAATATCGAGCAGCCCCGCTTTCTCAACCTGGTCTGTGAGGTCGTCACCAACCTACCCCCGATGGCGCTGCTGGCGCTGGGCAAGGGCATCGAAAACAAGCTGGGGCGGTGGGGAGGTCCCTCCGGTGCCCCCCGCACCATAGACATCGATATCCTGCTCTACGGCGACGAGGTCATGGATACCCCCGAGCTTACCATCCCCCACCCCCGCATGGACAAGCGCGCTTTCGTCCTCGTCCCCCTGGCGGAGATTGCCCCCAACGTGGTGCACCCCGTAACCGGCCAGACCGCTAAAGAAATGCTCGAGGCGGCGAAAGAAGTCCAGGGCGTCTTCAAGTGGGAGGGGGTCTAGTGTACCAGATATCGGTGGAACAGCACTTCGACGCCGCCCACGCCCTGCGCGGCTATAAGGGCAAGTGCGAGGCGCTGCACGGCCATCGCTTCCGTGTGGTGGCCAAGATAGAGGCTTCGGGCCTCGACGATATCGGGCTGGCTTACGACTTCACCGAGCTAAAGGCCCACCTAAACGAGGTCGTATCCCGCTTCGACCATACCAACCTTAACGATATTCCTCCCTTCGATAAGCTCAATCCTTCTTCGGAGAATATCGCCGCTAATATCTATAAAGAGCTGAAATCCAGGCTGTCCGGGGATAAGGTCGCCCTTACCGCTGTAGAGGTTTGGGAGTCCCCCCAGACCGGGGTAAGCTATAGCCCCGACTAAGTAAGGAGGATAATATGGTTAAACTAACCGAGGAAGCTAAGAAAATAATCGCCGAGGCCGGCCCCGCCCTCATCGCCACCTCCAGCAAGAACGGCAAGTCCCATGTCCAGGTTAAGGGCTCGTTCCGCATCATCGACGACGAGAATCTCGTCTTCGTCGATATCGATTCCCCGCGCACGATGGCTAACCTCAGGGATAATCCCCAGCTCTCGACGCTGGTCTTCGACCCCGATTCCGGTAAGAGCTGCCGGGTCTGGGGCAAGGCGGAGATTATCACCAAGGGCGAGCTTTTCGATTCGATTAAGGCGGAGCTTGCCGGCAAGATGAAGGTGCGGCACATAGTTTTGATGAAGATAGGGGAGGTGGAGGTTTTTTAGATTTGGGGGGGGGGAACTAACTGTTTATCCCCTAGCCGCTAAATAGATTACATTTTCCTTTTGCTGTGGCTTGTCCACGCATATATTAAAGCTATCACAATAAAAACTATCACTCCTATGTAGAGAAGCGGAGTTAACCACCAATACTGCGTACCTGTATCACTCAACATCTTCCAACCAAAAAAGATACTTGCAAACACCACTAAAACCAATAATGGCCAGTGGAGGGAGTCCCCCTGCTTAGCAGCCCATTTGATAACCTTACCTTGATTTCCTTTTGCTCCCCACCCGATTATAATCAAGCCCATGGCTAGCACGATAAGCGCTGACCATACTAGCAAACCTATCGCTAACCATTTAAAAAAACAGCAACCAAATGAGACCCCGCTTATAAAATATGTAGCCCATATGTACGCAATCACAACGCAGAAAAACCCCCACCGCCGTTTGAGGCTAATGTCTTTTTTGCGTAACATAAATAACCAGAGAAACAGTGCAAATGCTGAAAGAATCACGAAGTACCACCATGCCATTCGCTCAGTTTGCACAGTTGCTTCTGGTCTTGTAACCGCCAGCCAAATACAAAAAAGCGCTACGACAAATACAGTTGCTAGTTGATCAGCTAATTGTCTCATCGGTTCTGATTTGCTGACTGGCGGCTCAGGTTGTGGTGCCGACTGCGTCTTTCTTGTTGACGTTACCATTTTGTCACCTCTTGACCTTTCACTCACTCCTCCCACCTTTACTCCTCGCTATTACTATTTCAGGTCGAAGGTTTTGCCTGTGACCCAATTATACCCCCCCCTTGTCAAGCGGATAGATAGCAATCAATTGCCAGTAGGCTTTATCCCCCCAATTCTACCACATTAGAGGAAATCCCCCCGAAAATTAACTTTTTTAAAATTCGTCGGCAAAGGACTTGACAAAATTAAAAAGTATGCTATACTAATATTGAATAAATTAATAAAAGGCTTAACAAAACTGATTATTCTACCCGAGGAGGTTTAAATTATGCCCAATGAATGGTCCGACCTGACGAACATCACCCAGGGCGCTCCCATAGTTGTCGAGCGCGTCCGTATGACCGAAAGCGGCATCGCCGTCGAGGGCGAATTCGGACTGCCGCCGCTGGCGCGCCTCTCCGCCGACGACCAGATTTTCGTCATGGCTTTCGTCCTCTGTCACGGCTCAATCAAAGAAATCGAACGCATCTTCGGCGTCAGCTACCCTACGGTGAAAAATCGTCTCAACCGCCTGGCGCGCAAGCTCGAGTTCGTCGAGACCCTCGACTTCCCCGACGAAGAAGACGTGCTGTCTGAGCTCGAGAACGGCGACATCAACGCCGAAGAGGCAATCAGGAGGTTATCGGAATGAACTGTCCACCCTTAATCTTACGATTGGATATAGCCAAGGCCGAGCATCCCCGGCATACCGTCTTCTGGCTGCCCATCTTCCTGGCCTGGATTATTCTGGCCGCCATTTTCATCGCGCTCTCCCCGCTGATAATCCTGGCGACGCTGGTGGCGGCGCCATTCGGCTGGGCGAAAACGGTGATTCTCTTCATCCCGCTGGTCTGTAACGTCATCTGTCACCTGCACGGTATGGAAATCAACATAGAAAAGAAAGACAGCGTAATATTCATATCTTTCAAGTAAGGAGCTAAGAAAATGAGTGATAATCAAAAGAGAGTTCTGGATATGCTTGCCGAAGGCAAAATAAGCGCCGCCGAAGCCCAAAAGCTGCTGGGCGCTATCGGCCCGGAGGGCGACGAGCCCAAGTCCGCACCCCCCCGCAGCCCCAAATACCTGCGCGTCGTTATCCAGCCTAACCCCGACGTCCCCGAAAATGAAGATGTTAAGCGGGTCAACGTGCGCGTGCCCGTGGCGCTGATACGCGCCGGCATAAAGTTCACCTCGCTCATTCCCGCCGAGGCTTCCGAACAGGTCAACGAAGCCCTCAAGGAAAAGGGCATCGACTTCGATGTCCGCAACCTCAAGCCCGAAGACCTGGAAGAGCTTATAGCGGCGCTACACGACCTTGAGGTGGACGTTCAGAACGGCCAGGAAAAAGTGCACGTCTACGTGGAATAACCCCGGCATATCCACAGACTTGGGGCGGGACCTGAAGTCCCGCCTTTTGCTTTCCCCCTCCCCCCGCCCGCCGAAATATGCTATATTGGGTCTAGCGGCTGTTTATAAAAGGGGGGATAAAATGTTCCGACGCTTCTCTTTTATCGTTTACCTGGCACTGGCCTTCCTGGCCCTCTCCGGTATCGTCTATTTCGTCCACTACCTCGTCTTCGGCGATGTCCACCATATCTTTATCTATATGGTCGGCGACCTCGCCTTCCTGCCCCTGGAAGTGCTGCTGGTGGTGCTCATCATCGAGCGCGTCCTGGCGCGCCGCGAGAAGCAGGCTAAGCTGCAAAAGCTGAACATGGTCATGGGCGCCTTCTTCACAGAAGTGGGCAACCACCTGCTCAATACCCTCTTCCCCTACTTTGATAACAAGACTGAAATTGCCGAACAGCTCAATATTAACGCCGACTGGACCAATAAAGACTTCAGGCGGGCGGCTCAATACGCCTATACCCTCGAAGTCGAAATTGACTGCAGTAAGGTAGACCTGGAAGCGCTCAAAACATTTCTGGCCAGTAAGCGGACTTTTATCCTGACCATGCTGGAAAACCCCAACCTGCTCGAGCACGACCGCTTCACCGATTTGCTCTGGGCGGTGACCCACCTCGACGAGGAGCTTGAGGCCAGGCCGTCGCTCACCGCTCTGTGCGATAGTGATTCGGAGCATATCGCCGGCGATATCCGGCGGATGTACGACCACCTGGCCAGCGAGTGGCTGGACTACGTGGAGCACCTCAAGACCAACTACCCCTTCCTCTTCTCGCTGATTTTGCGCACCCACCCCTTCCAGGAAAACCCGTCGCCGATAGTCGAATAGAGCGCCTGGCATATTCCTGAGCGCCAGTTTTATAGTATACTTCGGGCAGACTTTGGCTAGGGGGTAAAGACATGCGGCTCAAAGACAAAGTGGCTATCATCACCGGCAGCGCCCGCGGCATGGGGCGGGTTTTCGCCCTGCGTTTCGCTAAAGAAGGGGCTAAACTAACCGTCTGCGACGTCCTCGACTGTAAGCCCGTCGCCGAAGAGATAAAGGCCGCCGGCGGCGAAGTGCTGGCGCTCAAGACCGACGTCACCAGCGAAAAAGACACCGCCGAGATGGCTAAAAAGACCGTAGAACGCTTCGGGCGGATAGACATACTGGTCAACAACGCCGCCGTTATCGGCACTATCGAGACCAAGGACTTCGTCAAACCGGTGGACGAGATAGTGTCGGCGGACTGGGACAAGATTCTGGCGGTGAATATTAAGGGCGTCTTCCTCTCCAGCAAGGCCGTTATCCCCTATATGAAAAAGCAGGGCGGGGGCAAAATCGTCAATATGGCTTCCACCGTCGCCTTCACCGGGCTGCCCCACTTTATTCATTACACCACCTCCAAGGGCGGTATCCTTACCATGACCCGCAGCCTGGCCTGGGCGCTGGGCGAGTTCAATATCAACGTCAACGCCGTCGCCCCCGGGCTCATCATGACCGAGGCGATGCAGGGTACCTATACCCCGGAATTCTATAAGGAACTGGTGGCTACCAAACAGCTTATCCACAAAAACGTAGAGCCGGAAGACGTGGCTAATGCCGTGCTCTTTATGGCCTCCGATGAAGCCGACAAGATAACCGGACAAACGCTGGCCGTCAACGCCGGCGAATACCTGCACTAAAAAAAGAGCGCCGCCAAAAGCGGCGCTCTCTCCATTTATTTTATCCTGCTATTATTCAGGCCGGGTTCAGGGTGCGTCCCACGAACAGTATCGCCCCCGTCTCGATGTCACGAATTAAGAAGATAAAGGGGCGGTCGATGGTAACCTCTACCGTTTCTGACGGCGGCATGGCTGTCGCGCCCACGATTACCGCCGTGGCTGCCGCCGCTTCGGTGCCTTCTTCATCGACGGAGACAAAAGCCTTGTGCACCACATCCGATATGAACAACCGTTCCGGGTTGTCCGTCATGCCGGAAAAGTCGGCGCTTGTGGAAAAGGCGATGGGCATACCCATCACCGACAGAGCCTCTTGCAGGCTGAAGCTGGAGTCGAACTCGAATCTGGGCATGCTTAAGCTGACCTGCCTGTATCCCAGGCTCCCGATGATTCCGTCCACCTGCTCGGCATCCAGCGCCATTTCGAAGGCATCGAACTGCCCGGAGTCGGGCAGCAGGATGACCATGGAGAATTCCCTGCCGTCATAGGGCAGTGCCACCGCCCGGTAGCCGTCGCCTTCGGCATAGCCGAACGACTCCGTTTGCCGCATCATGGGCACCGTCATCTCACTGCCGTCGAGCAAATAGAAAGTCCCCTCCTGGGTTGCGTCCTCGTTGAAGGGCTCCGCCCAGGCGGCGTTGAAGTAGATGGCGTTGGTCAGGACGAGGCGGGCTAGAGGGGTGAGCATCCCCTGTGGAATCAGGTCCTCGATGCGCCCCTCCGTCTGGTCGCTGACCCAGTCGTTGATGGTGACGCGGGACTCCTCGGTGGCGTTGATAAAGTCGAGGACTCTTAAGCCCGCACCGTAGTTCACCGCCAGCAGGTCGAGGAAATCATCCAGGAACACATAGTCTTTCTGACCCCAGATGGCGTTGACGATGTTCAAACGAAAGCCCTCGTCGTCCTTACCTTCGGCGCCCTCACCGCGGCTGGCCAGCTCCAGAGCCAGCGCGTTGAATGCCGGGTGCAAATTCTCCTGGGACAGGATGAAACTCATGGCGTCGGCCATCTGCTCTTCGGTCTCATTACGGGCGCCGCCGTAGGTCATGGCTAGAGCCACAGAGATGCTATAGGGTGAGTAAAAGAGGTTGCCATCCTCATCTTTGAGCTGCTGATACAGGTCGAAGGCGAAAGCGCTGTTGCCGGCGACCAGAGTCGCCAGATCGTCACCGCTGACCTGCGGCGCCATGTCTCGCGGCTCATCCGACTGTATAAACTCGCCGGCTGCCGCCTGGGAACAGGCCGCCAGCCCCACCATCAATGTCACCATTAATACACTTGCTACGCACAGAAGCACTTTGTTCATCTCACACCTCCATCTTTTATTCGTTATAACCCGTTTGTATTATTTATAACGAAAAAATATGGTTTTGGTTAGCTTTCCCCTTAATCTACGGCCGTCACCTCGCTCACCCCCTTGGGGGTCATCCGGCCCGCCGAGACTATCATCTGCAGGGCCTGGTCCACCGAAACCTTGGTTCGGACCACCTCTTCTTCCTTGACTATCTCCAAAAAGCCGCTCATCGGGTTGGGGGAGTTGGGTATGAGGACGTTGAGCGTTTTCTTTCCCGACTTGTCGGTAATCTCGTTGGTGACGAAGCCTATCGTCCTCATGCCCTTTCGCGGAAACTCCACCAGCACCACCTGCAGGAAACTGGTCTTATCCGGAGTGGAAAAGCTGTCCACGATGTGCTTGATAGCGGAGTAGATCTCCCGGAATATGGGCACTCTGCCGACAAGGGATTCGCCGTAGCGAATCAGCCGCTTCCCCAGCAAATTACTGGCGATAACACCGACCAGGAAAATCAGCACCACGGTCACGCCGAAGCCTATCCCCGGAATGTCGTGCCCCCAGATATGGATGATGAGCGGTTCTAGCAGGTCATCGACGGTAAGGAATATCCAGACCAAGATGAAGATGGTGACGCCCAGGGGTATGCTCACCAGTATGCCGGTGATGAAATAGCGCCGCAGTTTCCGGCCCACCCCACCCTTGGATACTCTGTCACTGGTTTCAGCCATTTTGTTTGCCTCCTCCCTTTATTGGCTAGAAACAAAAGAGCACTGCTCTTGGCGATGCTCTAGCTATCTCTTATAGCCGGGGCAGGATTCGCCGGAGACGGGAGTCGGGCTATATGGGCTGATTATAAGAGATGGCAGCTATACAGGGAACTTAAAGGCTCCATCTCCATGTTTATAAGTGTGTAGCATCCCTATAAGTTTATCTGTTGTCAAAACCCAGCCGTATGAACCCTTCACCTTTTTTATGGTAGCCTTAGCTATCTCCGGCCAGGAAGAGGCGGTGGCATCTTCTGTCAGTATTATGTCGTAACCTAGGTTGAAACCGTCCATTAAGGTATTGTCCACGCAGATTCCAGTGTCTACGCCGGTAAATATCAGTGTATCGACATAGGCGCTCTTTAGCCATAGGTCGAGCTCGGTGTCCTGGAAGGAGGAGTCTCGCCGCTTAACGACTATGTGGTCTCCCTCGGCGGGTCGTAGTTCATTGAGTATCTCTGAATCCCATGTTCCCCGCACGCATGAGGGTATCCTGAGAAATTCCGCCCTTCTGTTGGGTATAATTCGGTGTAGTCGCGTGTACAGGTCTATGCCTGATGCCTCTCTAACCTGTTGGGTATAGAAGATGGGTATTTTTAGTTCACGGCAGGCGGCTATCACCCGCGCAATATTGGGTATGATTTGCCGGTAGGCATCGAAGTCGGCTCCAATGGTTTCCCCGTACTCTTCGTAGGAACCACCCTGCATACAGAAGCCGTTCTGCATGTCTATGACGAGCAGGGCAGGATAAAAGACGGGTGGTCTTTTGCGTGGCATAAAATCGTTTTCCCTTCGTTTCTGTCTATAATAATACGAAAAGAGTTCTTTGCCAAGCTGAGCGGGATAAAAAAAGCACCGCTTTTGGCGGTGCTCTAAAGTTCTTTGGTAGCGGGGGCAGGATTCGAACCTGCGACCTTTGGGTTATGAGCCCAACGAGCTTCCACTGCTCCACCCCGCGCCGCTATAGTAATAGATTTTATCGGACTTCCAGTATAACGGCTGGGGGGTGACCTGTCAAGGCGTTTAGATTACCCCGAACCCATCCCCGAAGAAGGCGCTCACCTTCTCGGCGACCTCCGCCTCGTAACCGCCCCAGAAGTGGTCGGCACCGGCAATCACCCGGTATTGTTGGGGCATATCGGCGGCATACTTTAAGAACTGCTCCCGCGGTATAACTAAGTCGTTCTCCCCGGCGATGACGAGCTTGGGCTTATTATAGCGCTTCAGCTCCTCCCAGCCCCCCTCCGCCAGCGCCGGCGAGACCAGCGCCAGAATCTTCACCCTATCGTCTTTAACGGCCACGGGCAGGGCGACCCCGCCCCCGAAGGAATAGCCCGCCAGCCCGATTCGCTCCTTATCAATGCCTTCTGTGGATATAGCGAAATCCAGCGCCGCCCTGGCGTCCTCCTGCTCGCCGACGCCCTCGCCGTATTCGCCTCCGCTCTGGCCCACCCCCCGGAAGTTAAAGCGCAGGGCGGCGATTGACCTTTCCGCCAGCGCTTGGCAGATACCGAAGACGACGTTGCTCGACATATTCCCCCCGTAGAGGGGGTGGGGGTGGCAAACGACCACCGCCGGCAAAGGTCCTTTAGCTTCGGGTAAATGCCAGACCGCCTCCAGCGCGATGTCGCCGTAGGGAATAGTGGTGTGCTCTCGTCTCAAGCCTTTTTCTCTCTTTTAGCGGGGGGCTTTCCCGGTTTTTTGGGCTTCGCTTGTTTAACGCTCTCCCACCAGGCCTTGAGGCGCTCGGCGACCTGCTTTTCGTAGCCTTGGTCTCCGGGCTGGTAGAAACGCTTATCTTTAAGGATATCGGGCAGGTGCTGCTGCCCGGCAAAGTGCCCGGGGGAGTCGTGGTCATATTTATAGCCGTCCCCGTAGCCCATCCCCTTCATCAACGGCGTTACCGGGTTGCGCAGGTGTTTGGGCACCTCCGCGTCGGGCCCCTTTTTGATTTCCTCCTGCACCTTTGAGTAAGCCTGATAAAGCGAGTTGCTCTTGGGGGCAGTGGCCAGGTAGACCACCGCCTCGGCGATAGCCAGGTTGCCTTCGGGCATACCGATAAAGTGCACGGCCTGCTGGGCGGCCATAGCCACCACCAGCGCCTGCGGGTCGGCGATGCCGATATCCTCCGAGGCGAAGCGCACCAGCCGCCTAACGATATAAAAGGGGCTTTCCCCCGCCTCCAGCATCCGCCCCGCCCAGTAGAGCGCGGCGTCGGGGTCGGAGCCCCGCAGCGACTTGTGCAAGGCCGAGATGAGGTCATAGTGGCGCTCCCCCGCCTTATCGTAGGGCAGATAGCGTTGCTGGACGGCGTCCTCAATGGTCCTCAGCGAGATTCTACGTTTGCCCTCTTTGTCGGGTGGGGTGGTGATGGCGGCTATCTCCAGGGCGTTGAGGGCGACCCGCGCGTCCTTATTGGAGACTATAATCAGGCGGAGCAGGGCGTCCTCGTCCAGCTCCACGTTCATCTTGCCCAGGCCGTTCAGCTCGTCCTTGATGGCTCTCATGATAATAATCTGGAGTTCATCCTCGGCTAGGGGTTCCAGGGTGAGCACCTGGCAGCGCGATAGCAGGGGAGAGATGACCTCGAAGGACGGGTTTTCCGTGGTGGCGCCGATGAGGGTAACGGTGCCGTCCTCGACGTAGGGCAGCACGGCGTCCTGCTGGCCTTTATTGAAGCGGTGAATCTCGTCGATAAAGAGTATCGTCTTCTGCTTGTAGAGCTTGCGCCTTTCCTTGGCTTCCTCGATTATTCTCCTCAGGTCGGCGACTCCCGCGCTAACGGCGCTTACCGGGCTGAAGTGCGCCTGGGTGGTGTTGGCGATGATGAAAGCCAGCGTCGTCTTGCCGCTGCCGGTGGGCCCCCAGAGAATCAGGGAAGGCACCTGCCCCGCCAAGATGGCCTTCCTTAAGACATGCCCCTCCCCCATCAGGTGTTCCTGCCCCACGAACTGGTGCAACGCCGAGGGCCTCATCCGCGCCGCCAGCGGCGCTCCCTGCCCCTTCTCCTGCTGAAACTGGTAGTCGAACAGGTCCATCAATGCCCTTATCTTCCGCTATTCAAGGATGTTTTACGGTGCCTTGATTTTCCTCAAAGCCTTTTCGGCGGCTTCTCGAGCGTCCTCATCTTCATCCTTAATCACCTGGAGGAGAGGCTCTACCGCTTGCTCTCCAATGTCGCCCAGAATTTCGGCTGCGTCCCCGCGAACATGCCAATCTTTACTCTTTAGAGCTTGAATGAGTGACGGTACTGCCGGCTCTCCAATCTTAACGAGGGCCCCGGCTGCATAACTTGTATCATCCTCTAAAGCCTTAACGAGTGACCCTATGGCTGGTTCCCCAATCTCGGTAAGAGCCCTTACTGCCTCCTTGCGGACATAGTCTTTTTCTTCCATGGAGCTCTTCTCCGCAATCTGGATAAGGTGCTCTACCGCTCTGGCATCTCCTATCCTGCCGAGGGCTCTGGCCGCTCCCCAGCGAGCATTTGGAATTTCGTCTTTCAGAGCCTGCATGAGATGCCGTACCGCGCTTTTATCCCCAATCTCACCAAGAGCCTCTGCCGCTCTCATTCGAACATACCAGGCGTCATCCCTCAGGGCCTGAATGAGCGGCCTTACCGCCGGCTCTCCAATCTTAGCGAGGGCCATGGCTGCCTCCTGGCGAACCGGCTTATAATCATCCTTCAAAGCCCGAAATAGGGGGTCTAGCGCTCTGGCATTTCCTATATCGCCGAGAGCCCATACCGCCTGTTCCCGAGCGTATCCATTTCTGGAACTCAGGGCCTGAATGAGGGACTCTACCGCCGGGTCCCCGACATTTCCGAGAGCCCAGGCTGCATGCTGTCGAACATATTCATCTTTATCCTTCAGGGTCTTGATGAGAGGCTTTATCACACTGGTATCACTAATCTGGCCGAGGGCCCAGGCGGCACTCCCTCGAACATATTCGTTTTTGTTCTTCAGGGCCTTGATAATAGGCTTTATCGCTTTGGTATCGCCTATTCTGCCGAGAGCTGGGGCTACTTCTCGGCGAACATTCCAATCTTTATCCTTCAGGGCCTTCATCAGAGGTTCTACTGCCCTGGTATCTCCAATCTCGCCAAGCGCTTTGGCGGCGCCTTGTCGGACATTTCCGTCTTTATACTTCAGGCCCACAATGAGTGGCCTTACCGCCGGCTCTCCTATCTTTGTCAGAGCCTCGGCTGCTTTCTCTCGGACCTCGTAATCATAGTCCTTCAGAGCCCTGATAAGAGAGTCCACGGCTTTGGCATCTTTAATCTTGCCGAGAGCCGTTGCCGCGTCCTGTCGAACGTCCTTATCTTTATCCTTAAGAACCTGGATTAACGATTCTAGTGCTCTGGCGTCCCCTATCTCGCCGAGGGCTATGGCCGCTTCTCGTCGGACGTAATAATTTTTATCCTTCAGAGCCCTGATAAGAGGTTCCACGGCTTTGGCACCCTTAATCTTGCCGAGAGCCGTTGCCGCTTCCTTTCGGATAGGGTCGCTTTCATTTTCCAGCTCCGCTATCCTTTTTTCGATATCTTTCGCACTCGTCCCCATTTTCGTACCCCCCTTATTTATTCTTCCCCCCATCAGGTGCTCCTGCTGTAGATTATAGTCGAAAGGGTCTCTGAAGTACCCTTTATCTTCCGATATTTTAGACTATTTTACAAGCCTTTTTTGGTTTCTTTAGCCGCCACTTTTTCCTTAGATTCTCCCTGTTTATACTTCCTCAACTCAAACCGATTTGTTTTTGTTGTCAGGCGTTATTCGATGTCGTATTCATTTATTAATTTCAACAAAGCTTCGATAGTTGACGATACATAAACACTAATCTGATATTTTATCAAAGCATCTATATTAAGCTTTCTAGACATATTATTACTGACTACTGTTGCTAGTTGCCAGAAGGGACCTAGTGGACTCTCTGTTTTCATAGCTTCGTTATAATCAGCGTACTTCGCTGTCACCGCGAGTTTCCAGTGGTTGAAATCCTCTCCAGTTCCCTCAAGGATTATTTGGTAAACGATGAGGTGGAATATATCTAAATACTCTTTCCGTTTATCTATGTCCTCAGACTTTATTTCGCAGCTATAAACTATTAGCCACATATTGAGGGCAAATAGCTCTTCAGCGAGTGTTTCAGAATCCTTCTTATTCTTTAGATTCAGCCCAAATAGCTCTTGTGGTTTATCTTTCAAATCAAGGTCTTTGGCAGTCTCTTTGAAGGCCTGTGTGTTCACCTGCTTTGCTAGCCAGTAGGATAATACTTGGGCAAACTCTTCTCTTGATACTTTTACCTTTGGGGCAGCCATCATTTACTCCCCCCCTCCCCCCATTTAAAGTTTAGGATTTAGTGCTTCGTGCTTTTACTTGTACCTCTTAACCTCGAAGCGATACAGCTCCACCGGCTCGTCGGGCTCTATGCCCGCCTTTAAGCGACAGATGCCGACCTGCTCCTCGACGGTGTTTACCCCCTCCAAATCGGGCAAAAGCAGCCCCTTGCGCCAACCCGCCTCCACGATAACCCCGTACTTCTTAGGGTCGAGCTGGTCCTGGCTCTCCACCCGCTCCGGCTCGCTCAGCACGTCTATGCTGTAATCCAGCTTCCTGAGTTCATTCTTGGTGACCGGCAGGAAGCGCGGGTCGCGGCAGGCGGAACTGATGGCGTTGGCCACGATTTCCTCGGCCACGTTGCCGTGCTGGGGCTCGAAGGTGCCGATGCAGCCCCTCAGCTCGCCGAGCTTATGGATGGAAACAAAGACGCCTCTCTCCTCCTTCATCTCGGCGGTAAGCCTCTTGGGCTGAAAGACTTCGCCCCTTCTAACGTAGGCCTCCACCGTCTTCTTGGCCAGTCTCACCAGGGGGTGCATCTCATTTCCCTCCGCCCTTTATAATTATCCCCGCATAGCCGACCACGGCGGAGTAATCGCCGGTGACATCGCCGCTGGTCTGGTATTTGACCAGCTCCGCCCCGCTGGCGCCCAGCTCTTTGGCGGCCACGATAAGGCTGACGGCGGGCGCGTAGCCGCACATGGTGATATTGAGCTCGAAGACCCTTTTCAGCAGCTCGTCTTCATCCAGCTTCAGGATGGCGCCTATAGCCTGGGTGTCCTTCTTCTGCGCCGACTCCTGCGGCTCGTAGTGGCTCATGTCGCTCGAGGCTATGATTACCACCTCCTTGCCCAGCGCCTTGACCGCCCCGGCTATCTCGCGGCCAATTTCCTTGTAGATATCGCCACTGGGGTGGCCGAAGACCATGGGGACCAGCTTGAAATCGGGCTTGAAGTATTGCAAGAAGGGGAGCTGGACCTCGATGGAGTGCTCGTAGATATGGGCTCTATCATCCTCCTCCAGGTGCTGAGAATCGGCTAGAATCTTTTTAGCCAGCTCCGCGTCAATCTCCACCTCTCCCAGCGGCGTTTGCCAACTGCCTTCGGTCATGATGCTCAGGGGCTTGCCGGCTCCGGTATGGTTGGGCCCCATGATGATAAAGGTGTCCTTGAATTTGATTCGGGATATAACCGCCCCCGCCACCGCCCCGGAATAGACATATCCGGCGTGGGGCAAAACCAGCCCGATTGCCTCCTCTTTAACTGCCTCCTCTTTAACCATCCCCGCAATCATCACCTTAAGCTCTGAGGCTGATGCCGGATAGAATTGCCCGGCGACAACCGGATTTCTAATCATTTCACCCTCCTCCCCGTAACCGGAGTCCTGAAGTTAAGCTCGGCCCCGCAGAAGCGGCACTTTGAGCCCTCCAGCCCGATTACTTCAGTCTGGTAGCCGAACCTCTTGATAACGGTTTTGCCGCAGGAGTAGCAGACGGTGCTTTCCCGGCTGTGCCCGGGGACGTTGCCGGCATAGACGAATTTGAGTCCGGCCTTTTCGCCGATTTCGCAGGCATGCTCCAGGGTTTCTACCGGGGTGGGGGGTAAATCTTGCAGGTGGTGGTGGGGATAGAAGCGGGTCACATGCCAGGGAGTCAGCTCACCCAGCCCTTCTTTTATCCAGTTGGCGATGCCCTCCAGCTGCTCGTCATCATCGTTCATAGTGGGGATGACGTTGGTTACTACCTCGACATGCATATGCCACTTATCCTGAGCTCGTTGGGCGACCTCGAGGATTCCCCGCCAGCGGTTCACCTTGGCCAGCTTTTGGTAGAAGGGGTCGGTGAAGCCCTTGACGTCGACCCGCCAGGCATCAAGATAGGGCCCGATAGCATCCAGCGCCTCGGGGGTGAGGAAGCCGTTGGTCACGTAGACGGTATAGAGCTGGTACTGCTTAGCCAGTTTGGCCGAGTCGAGGGTATATTCAAACCAGATGCTGGGCTCATTATATGTCCAGGCGATACCCTGGCAGCGATAGCGTACGGCCAGTTCCACGGCCGCTTGGGGCGGGATTTCGTTGCAACCGAGCCAGGGCGCGTTATCGGTAGGACAGGCAATCTCCCAGTTCTGGCAGTCCTGGCAGTGAAAATTGCACCCCCACCCCCCTATGGAGAAAGCCAGAGTGCCGGGGAAGAAGTGGAAAAGGGGCTTCTTTTCGATGGGGTCGGCGGCTACCGATGACGCCTTGGCGTAGTTCAGGTTATACAATACGCCGTCACGGTTCTGGTACACCTGGCAGACGCCGAACTTACCGGGGGCGATATTGCAGCGCCACTGACAGGTGTTGCACCTTACCCTGGAATGGGGCAGCTTTTCGTAGAGCATTGCCTTGTGCATGATGCTCCTTTTCAAATAGATTATAGCACTTGGCCTGGGTCAAATATAACCCCTTTAACACCCACCCTAGGTCTTTCGTCCCACCCCACCCCACCCAACCCCGATATTATCTATACCCGCCCGCCGCCCTTTTAAGGTAAAAGGGGGCAAAGCCCCCTTTAAAACCCCCAAAAGGTGGGGTGGAGTGGCCGTCACCCGGAAGGAATTCTAGAGGGAGAATCCCATCTAAGGGTGGGTAGGGTGGGTCAGAAAAACGTACGCTGACAGAGGGGGGATGTTGGGTGGGCAATACTTACCTTCGCTAACAAGGTGTGGGGAGTTGGGAATAGATAAAATCAGGGTGGGGTAGAAATAAAATCTTGACTCCCCAGCCACCACCAGCTAGACTTGTTGAGATGAAGGTAATCGGTCTAACCGGCGGCATAGCCAGCGGCAAGAGCACGGTCGCCCAGTTCCTCAAAGAGCTGGGGGCGGTAACCATCGACGCCGATAAGGTGGGGCATGAGGCTTTTAAGCCCGATAGCGAGACCTGGCGCGAGGTAGTTAACGCCTTCGGCAAAGAGATTCTTACCCCCGACGGTGAGATTGACCGTAAGAAGCTGGGCAGTATAGTCTTTAGCGACTCCCAGGCTCTGGCCCGCCTCAACCAGATAGTGCACCCCCGCATAAACGCCTTGGTGAAAGCCCGCATCGGGGACTATCGGCGGCAGGGGGTGAAGGTGGTAGTGCTGGAAGCCCCGCTGTTGTTCGAGGTAGCCCCGCCTTCATTGTCGGATGAAGTAGATGAGGTCTGGGTCACCGTCGCCCCGGAGTCGGTGGTGCTCAGGCGGCTTAAAGATAAGAGCGGGCTTTCCGAGGCACAGTCTCAAGCTCGCATCCGTTCCCAGTTACCTTCAGAGGAAAGGCTAAAGCATGCCGATGTGGTTATAGAAACCGATGGCGGCCTTGACAAGCTGAAGGCTAAGGTAGCAAAGCTGTGGCGAAGGCTTTCGCTTGACACCCAACCATAGCGCTTGGTAGAATATTCTGTTTGCTTACGGAGGTTTTTAAGATTTACGCTGTTATTGAAACTGGCGGCAAGCAGTACAAGGTAAGCCCCGGCCAGACCATAGACGTGGAGCGCCTGGAGGTGGCGGAAGGCAAGACCGTCGACCTCGAAAGGGTGCTGCTTATCGGCGACGGTAAGAAAGTGACGGTGGGCGCGCCCACTGTGGATGGAGCCAGGGTAGTGGCTACCTCGCAGGGGGAGGGCAAGGGCGATAAGGTTATCGTTTTTAAGTATAAGCCCAAGGTGCGCTACCGCAAGAAGACGGGACACCGCCAGTTCTATACCCGATTGGTTATAGATAAGATTGTCGAGCCGGGGGCGGCTAAAGCCAAGCCGCCGAAGAAGGCTCGAGCTAAAAAAGGGGTGACCGAGGATGGCGCATAAAAAGGCAGGCGGCACCAGCCGTTGCGGCCGCGATAGCCAGTCCAAGCGGCTGGGAGTGAAGATATACGCGGGGCAGAAGGTAAATGCCGGCACCATTCTGGTGCGGCAGCGGGGCACGCGCATCCACCCGGGCGATAATGTGGGTGTGGGCAAGGACTATACCCTCTTTGCCCTCGTTGACGGCGTGGTCGCCTTCGAGCCGACCAGCAATAACCGGAGGAAGGTCAGCGTTAGCGCTAACTGATACGATGAAGGAAAAGATTCATCCCCAGTTCTATACCGATGCCCAGGTGATTTGTGCCTGTGGCAATACCTTTACCGTCGGTTCGACCAAGAAGACGTTAAAGGTAGAGCTTTGCAGCAAGTGCCACCCCTTCTTCACCAGGGAGCGCCGCATGGTGGACACCCTGGGTAGGGTGGAGCGGTTTAAGAAGCGCTACAAGCTGGAGGATTAAATAAACATCTTTTGGAGGTAGGAGCGGGCTGTATATAGCCGCTCCTTTTTATTATGGCCGAAAAATTCTACTACGGAGGTCAGGCGGTTATCGAGGGGGTGATGATGCGGGGGCGGAAGGCAATGGTGACCGCCGTGCGTCGTCCCAACGGCGAGGTGGCTATGGACCCCCGGCCGCTGGGGGGTATCTATTCGGGCTGGATGAGGAAGACCCCGCTGCTCCGGGGCGTCATCGTCTTGATTGAGGTCATGGTGCTGGGGATGAAGACCCTGCTCTATTCGGCTAATGTCTCTCTGGAGGAAGAAGAGGCGGAGATTTCAGGGTGGCTGGTCTGGCTGCTGGTAGGCGTTTCCCTGGCGGTGGCGGTTGTCCTCTTCTTCATGGCGCCTCTTTTACTGACTAAGCTGCTCGGTTCTTATATCACTTCGTCGCTGGTGTTCGCCCTGGTGGAGGGCTTAATCAGGGTGGCGATTATGATTGCCTACCTCTGGGTGATAGGGCTGATGCCCGATATCAAGCGCTATTTCGCCTATCACGGCGCCGAGCATAAGACGGTGAACGCCTATGAAGGCGGGGTGCCGCTGGAGGTGGAAGCCGTCAAGAAGTATAGTACGGCTCACGTCCGCTGCGGCACCAGCTTTCTCTTTACCGTGGTCATCATAGCCATCATTGTCTTTGCCCTGGTGGGGCTGCCTTCGTTGTGGATGCTGGTGCTCTCTAGAATCCTGCTGCTGCCGGTGATTGCCGCCCTCGCCTATGAGGTTATCTACTTCAGCGGCCGGCATACCGATAACATCTTCGTCCGGGTGCTGATGGCGCCGGGGCGGTGGCTACAGAGACTGACCACGCGGGAGCCGGACGACGCCCAGCTCGAGGTGGCTATAGAGGCGCTCAAACAGGCCGTGGCGCTGGACCAGCCTAAAGAGGCGGCCTAGTCCACGTCCTTTTCGCTGAGCTGCTGGAAGAAGCAGGTCTTATTACCGGTGTGGCAGACGGGGCCGGTGGCTTTGCCCTTGATGAGGATGGTGTCGCTGTCGCAGTCTTTCCAGACCTCGCTGACCTTGATGAAGTTGCCCGAGGTTTCGCCTTTGTGCCAGAGCTCCTGGCGGCTGCGGCTGTAGAACCAGGCGTCGCCGCTTTTTAGGGTGCGGCGCAGGGCTTCGGCGTTCATGTAGGCGAGCATGAGGACTTCGCCGCTGTCGGCGTCCTGGGCGATGGCGGGGACCAGTCCTTTTTCATTGAATTTGATGTCTTTGGTCAGTTTCATCTTTTATCCCCCCGATGGGTTGCCTCATTATATAACATTTCGGGGGGTTTTGCCTCCACCCACCACCCCGCCTTGTTTAGCGTAAGTCTTTCTTTACCACCCAATACCCACCCTATAGAGGTGTAACCTCTATCAATTTCTTTGGGGGGTGGGGGTAGATTAGTTGGAGTTATGCGCTAAGGTGGAAATATTTTATATAGCAGTTTTACTTTTTAGATGGGGAACCAATGGGAACCCACCTACCCTGAGAACACTTTATTGACTCAAGAAGAGCAGGGTAGTTTGATGGGTCTATTGCCTTCATTGCTTTGAATAAATCAACAGACCAAATGAGAATACCATCGGACTCGGAAAATATCTGCAAGTCCTCAGGTGCTGAAGCTAGAGGTTCCTGCCGCTGTGGTGGCAATAGCTCCAACTGACCATTAACGATATAGATAATTTTATCAGGGTTCTTTCCGGTCTCTTGTCTATATAGATTGGTAAAGCGATTAAGTCTGGACAAATCAGCAGTGGTTCCTGCGCTCTTAGTATATCCACGAACCTCTACAATAGCATTCCATTCTTCCCCCTCCTTGGTTATATGCTTCAAGCGAAGGTCTTCTCTCTTAACCTTATTCTCTCCGATTTGCTCATCGACGACTGTGACATCAAATCCAATGGTTTTTAGGGTTTTTACTACCTCATCTACCAATTCCGACCCTTGTGCCGTAATTAGACGTCTTTGACCCTTATTGGCATTAGCTTTCGTAAGAGCAAACTCGGCAGTCAATTTGTCAATTTGCTTGTCAATCTCAATCACGGACTTCTGCTTCTCCTGTTCCAGAGCCTGAATCTTAGACAGAATTTGCGCCTCTTCTGTGACTAGCCATTCAGGATGGGCCGTCCAATCTCCAAAGCTGGGGAACGAATCTTTATCAGATTGGGCCCACTGAGTTACTAGTACCTCTACCCAAGCAGCTTGATTTGTCTTCACACTCGGAAGCCATGCGACACCAAGTTTAGCGTCCTTTCTAATATAGGCTACGGCTAAATGGAAGTTGGTGTGGTGCTCGCACAAAATAGCTCCTTTATTAAATATGGTTATTGCAGTTTCCATGTCGCAAGAGCTATATGAGGAACGTCTCAAACTTAATGTTGGCCATCCACGTATGCTTTTCAGATTACAATAGTCTGCCTCACGACGACGACTAATTGGTAAAGTAGTGTCAGGGAACGTGAATTCCTCAGTTTCCGCGTTTCTAGATATTGCAATTTCACAGCCCGAAATAGGGCCTGGGAGGGAAAATATCTCCTTAGAGAAACAAATGACATGTGCTTGTCTAGGCCAATTACCTATATAATCAACGTCGGGGCCGATTATAATCAAATCTAGTTCTCTCACATCGACCAGCTCTTCCAAATCATCCATATTTCTAGCTGGCCAGATTGTTGGGAACATGCGCTTAAAATGCTCTACGTTATCAGCTTTAAAAGTACCAACTAATGCAACTCTAGGACGGGGTCTTTGGCCACCGATTTTGCCACTCATACTGTTGAAAATAATAGTTCATTATCTCGAAGATATCAATGGGGCGGTATCGTCTAACTTATGATGTCAAGCGCCCTTTTCAGGTCAATGTCACCGGTGTAGAGGGCGGTGCCGACGATGGCGCCTTCGGCGCCTAAGGATTTGAGCATCTTGAGGTGGTTAAGTGAGGAGATACCGCCGGCGGCGACGACGGGTTTTCTTATGGTATCGATAAACTCGGCGGTGGCGGTGAAGTTGGGCTCGGTGAGGGTGCCGTCGCGGCTGATATCGGTATAGATAAAGCGCCTGACGCCGAGGGGGGTCATGCCGCGCGCCAGGGTTGCCGCCCTGATTTCGGTGGTCTGGCGCCAGCCGTGGGTGGAAATAAAGCCGTCGCGGGCGTCGATGCCGACGATTATCGTGTCGCGGTATTTGGCGCAGGCATCTTTAATCAGCTGGGGGTCTTCGACGGCGGCGGTGCCTAATATTACGCGCTCGACGCCGGCCTTGAGCAGCTTATGTATCGTCTCGATGTCACGGATGCCGCCGCCGAGCTGCGTTGGAATCAATACGGCGCGGGCGATATCGGTAACGATTTCGATATTGCGCACGCTGCCCTCGGCGGCGCCGTCGAGGTCAACGATGTGCAACCGGGGGGCGCCCATCGATTGCCACTGCAAAGCGGCCTCTACCGGGTCTTCGGAGAATACCGTTTCTCGCTCATAATCGCCCTGGTAGAGGCGGACGCACCTGCCGCCTCGGATATCTATGGCCGGGATTATTTCCGTATCAACCCACCTACAGGTTTATATTAGAGTATTTTCTCCAGGGTCGAGCCAGGAACGCCTTGTTACCCTTATTCTTGTTTTCCAGCATATCCAGCGAGCGGTTGATGACCTTTCTGGTGTCGCTGGGCATAATGACGTCGTCGATGTAGCCGCGCTCGGCGCCTTTGTAGGGGTTTTCGTAGATTTCGCTGTATTCGGCGATGCGCTTGGCCGCCGTCTCTTTGGGGTTCTCCGACTGCTTGATTTCCTTGGCGAAGATGACGCTGGCGGCGGTCTCGGCACCGACGATGGTGACGCGGGCGGTAGGCCAGGCGAAGACAAGGTCGGCGCCGATGCCCTTATCGAGCATGCCGTAGTGGGCGCCGGCGTAGGACTTGCGCAGGATAATGGAAATCAGGGGGACGGTGGCGTCGGCCCAGGCGAAGAGCAACTTGGCGCCGTGGCGCAGTATGCCCTGCCAGTCCTGCTCGGAGCCTATCATATAGCCGGGGCAGTCGCCCAGTGTGACCACGGGTATGTTGAAGAGGTCGCAGAAGCGGGCGAAGCGGGCGCCTTTGTCGGCGGCGTCGCAGTCGATAGTGCCCGCGGCCCACATGGGCTGGTTCGACCAGATGCCCACGGGCCGGCCGCCAAACCGGGCGAAACCGGTGATAACGCTCTTGGCGTGGTCCTTTAATATCTCGCAGAAATAGCCATCATCAACGACGGCGTGGATTACCTTGTACATGTCGTAGGGCTGGGTGGGTTTGTCGGGGATGATGCTATCGAGCTCGGGACAGAGCCGCTCGGGGTCGTCTTTGGTCTGGGTTCGGGGCGGCGTCTCCGTGTTGTTCGAGGGGAAGAGGGCTAAAAGTTCCTTGGTCTTGTCCAGAGCGTCCTTGTCGTCGGCGGCGACGATGTGGGTCTGGCCGCTCTTGACGGCGTGCGCCTTCCAGCCGGAGAGCTCCTGCAGCGAGATTTCCTCACCGAGTTGGGTCTTGACGAAAGCGGGGCCGGCAATGCCCATAAAGCCGGTCTCGCGGCATTGAATGATAAAGTCCTGCATGATGGGGTGGTAGGCCTGTCCGCCCAGGCAGGGGCCCATGAGCACGGCTATCTGGGGGATGATGCCGGAGGCCCGTATCTGGGCTTTGAACAGGTTGCCGTACATTTCCAGCGTATCCATGCCTTCCTGGAGGCGGGCGCCGCCGGAATCATTCAAGCCGACCAGGGGCCAGCCCATCTCCTTGGCGAAGTCGATAGCCCGTATTTCCTTGAGGCCGTGGTACTCGCCGAAGGTTCCGGCCATAGCCATGAAGTCCTCGGAGAAGGCGACCACGGGACGGCCGTTGACCAGGCCGTAGCCGGTGACCACGCCTTCCGCGGGTACTTCCGCCTTATCCAAGCCGAAGTTGGTGGTACGGTGCTTAACAAATAACCCCAGCTCGTTGAAGGTGCCGGGGTCGAATAGGTAATCTATCCTTTCTCGTGCCGTCCACTGGCCTCTACTGTGGCGCTTCTCGATGGCTTCGGGGGAAGCCATCTGTTCGATTTTAGCTCTCTTTTTCTTATACTCCTCGATAAGCTCTTCGGTTGATGCCATGTTTAAGTCCTCTCCTTCTAGATTCAGGGTAATTATAGCACTATCGCTCTGGGGTTAACAAACGGAAGTTTCTCGTCCCACCCAATACCCGCCCTATAAGGGTGGTACCCCTTTTATATCCCCCTGTAGGGGTGTGGTTCACCCCGTATCACCGCCTTATTAGCGGAAGTTTCTCGTCCCGCCCAATAGAGGTTAGACCTCTATTAACTCCTTATTGGTGGGTGCGCCCCACCTCCCCACTCTGTCAGCGTACGTTGTTTCTGACCCACCCAGCCCGCCCTAATGAGTGAACTCCTTAACCTGGGGTTTACGGCCACTCCGCTTCGCCACCCCCGCCTTCGCTGAAAGCTACGGCGGGCAGGCCAATTTGTCTTTGGTTCGGAGTATTGACAACGCTTCATAAGTGAATTACACTCAAGTCCCAACAAAGGAGGTGCCTACTATGGAACAACCCGTGCTGCGTATTGAGCGTGTCGAGTATTACTATACTGTGGTGCCTAATAAGGTTGGAGCTGGCGCCAAAATTTTCAATGAGCTCAAGGAACAAGAGGTCAGTCTGCTTGCTTTCAATGGTTTCCCCTTGGATGCGGAGCGAAGTCAACTCGACCTCGTGCCGTCCAGTGGCACTGCCCTGGTTAAGGTGGCCCAAAAGGTAGGGATAGAGCTGGTGGGGCCAAAGGTTGCTTTCCTGATATCGGAGTGGGAGCATTTAGGGGCTGTCGCCGACATACTTAGCAAGTTTGAACAAGCCGGGGTCAACATCACTGCCATGCAAGCCATCGAAACCGGCGACTGGCGTTATGGGGCCATCCTCTGGGTCAAGCCGGCCGATATCGACAAAGCTTCCCGGGCATTGGGTATCTAAGGCAACTCTGCCTTTCTGATAGGGGCACCAGTGATGAGAGTCGGTGGCTGGTGCCCTTTTGGGATTAGTTGACTTAATAATCACTCCAAGAGTTTTAGAGGGAGCACTAGCTCTCTTTTTCTTAACTCGCTCATCCTCCCCACTCTGTCAGCGTACGTTGTTTCGCCCCGCCCTTAGAGGGGATTCTCCCTCTAGAATTCTTTCCGGGGTTACGCCCCGCCGCCCCACTTTATTGAAGAGCGGAAGAGTTCCTTGACAGGGTGGGGTGGGGTTGGTTAAACTTAACTCACGGCTCTAGTTTTTACGCTTAGGGGCTTCATTGAGCGATAAGGAATCTTATAGTCCTCTGGCACCAGAGCCACTGTCCAAGGGTCTGGTGCAGATTTTTACCGGCGATGGCAAGGGTAAGACCTCAGCCGCCATCGGGGCGGTAATCCGCGCCCTGGGTCACGGGCTGAAGGTCTATGTCGCCTTTTTTATGAAGGGCGCTCACCCCTCCGGAGAATTTCACATCCTTTCCCAAATACCCAGCGTGACCATGGCCACTTTCGGCTCGGGGGGTCTGGTCGACCCCAACAATGTCAAGGCGGAGGAGAGAGAAGGGGCGGAGAGGGCTTTAGCTGCCGCCCGCGAGGCGATGCTCAGCGGGAACTACGACCTGGTGGTACTGGATGAGGTGAACGTGGCCGTTGCCTTCGGCCTGATTGCCGTGGACGAGGTGCTGAAGCTCATCAACGAGAAGCCCGAAAGAGTGGAGCTTATTCTTACCGGAAGGCGCGCCGACACCAGCTTGGTGCAGGCTGCCGATTTAGTTACCGAGTGCTTGAAGATTAAGCACCCTTACGATATGGGGGTGGCGGCGCGGGGGGGCATCGAGTTTTAATTTTTATAATCTAATTTTTGGCAAGGAGGCATCATGGCGGTTACATTGAGCGTAATCAAGGCAGACATCGGCGGGTTCGTGGGGCATTCCGATTCCCACCCCGATATCTTGGCGCTTGCCTGCGAGTGCACCGATAAGGCCAAGAAGAGCGGGTTGCTTATCGATTGCTACGTCACCAAGTGCGGGGACGACCTGCAGTTGATTATGACCCACGAGCAGGGCGAGAGCAACGAGAAGATACATAAGCTCGCCTGGGACACCTTTGTCGATTGCACCAATATGGCCAAGAAGCTGAAGCTGCACGGGGCGGGGCAGGACCTGCTCGCCGACGCCTTTTCCGGCAACGTGCGCGGGATGGGACCGGGGGTGGCCGAGATGGAGTTCGAGGAACGGGGGGCGGAGACGGTCATCATCTTCATGGCCGACAAGACCTCGGCGGGGGCCTGGAATATGCCGCTCTACAAGATGTTCGCCGACCCCTTTAATACTATAGGTTTAGTCATAGCCTCCAATATGCACCGCGGTTTTGCCTTCGAGGTACAGGATATCAAGGAGCACAAGAAGATAACCTTTAACGCGCCTGAGGAGATTTACGACCTGCTCGTTTTCATCGGGGCGCCTTCGCGCTACATGGTTAAAAACGTCTATCACCGCGAGACCGGAGAAATTGCGGCGGCCTCTTCCACCCAGCGTGTGTCTCTGCTCGCGGGGCGCTATGTGGGCAAGGACGACCCCGTCTGCATCGTGCGCGCGCAGGGGGATTTCCCCGCCGTGGGCGAGGTGGTGGAGCCGTTTACGCTGCCTTTGCTGGTGGAGGGTTGGATGCGGGGCTCGCACCATGGGCCTTTAATGCCGGTATCGGTCGAGGACAGCACGCCGACCCGCTTCGATGGACCGCCGAGAGCGACCTCCCTCGGCTTTCAGCTTTCCGCAGGCAAGCTGGTGGGGCCGCGGGATATGTTCGCCGACAAATCTTTCGATAACGCCCGCCAGCAGGCTCTCGATGTGGCCGATTACATGCGCTATCACGGGCCTTTCGAGCCGCACCGCCTGCCGCTGGAGGAGATGGAATACACCACCATGCCCGAGGTCTATAAGAAGTTGAAGGGACGGTTCGTTAAGCTGGAGGAATAACATGCCCAAGCTCCTCCTGGCGACGAACAACAAGGGCAAGGCGCGCGAATACAGGAGTTTGCTTTCGGGAGTGCCCTTCGAGCTGGTTACGCCCGATGAAATTGGCATTAACACCGAGGTGGAGGAGGTGGGGAAAAGCTTTGAGGAGAACGCCCGCTTAAAGGCGGCTACCCTGGCTACCGAGAGCCAGTTGTTATCCTTAGCCGACGACTCGGGGCTGGAGGTGGACGCTCTGGGGGGCGAGCCGGGCACGCTTTCGGCGCGCTATGCCGGAGAAGGGGCTTCGGACGAGGATAGGGTAAGCTATTTACTAACTAAATTAGAGGGAGTACCTGAAGAAAAGCGCACCGCCCGTTTCCGGTGCGTCATCGCCATCGCCACCCCCGAAGGAGATGTGGAGCTTTGCTCCGGTGAGTGCGAGGGTGTAATCGCCTTCGAGCCCAGGGGGGATAAGGGCTTCGGCTACGACCCCATTTTCTACCTACCCGAACTGAAAAAAACGATGGCGGAGCTGCCGCCGGAGGAAAAGAACAGGATAAGCCACCGGGGGAAGGCGGCTCAAAAAGCGAGCCAACTGCTTAAGGAGAAATATAGTTAATGACCGGACTTTCCGATTCCTTTCAGCGTCCCATAAACTACCTGCGCATCTCGGTCACCGACAGGTGCAACCTGCGCTGCGTCTATTGCATGCCGGTTGACGGCGTCTGCCCGCTGGCGCATGAAGATATCCTGCGCTACGAGGAAATCAACACCATCGCCAGAGCCGCCGCCGAGATGGGTATAGACAAGATAAGGCTGACCGGGGGCGAGCCGCTGGTGAGGGCGGGCCTGCCCGACCTGGTGGCGATGCTGGCCGACATCAGCACCATAAACGACATTTCGCTGACCACCAACGGCACCATGCTGGCAAAGCATGCCGCTGAGCTAAAGAAAGCCGGGCTGAACCGGGTTAACGTCAGCCTGGACAGCCTGGAACCGGAAAAATTCCAGGCTATCACCCGCAGCGACGCTCAACTAGCCGACGTGCTTGAGGGTATCGAGGTGGCGTGGGGGGTGGGGCTGGAGCCGGTTAAGCTCAACATGGTGGTGATACCGGGGGTTAACGAAGACGAGGTGCTCGATTTCGCCGCCAAGACCATTGACGAGGAGTGGCACGTGCGCTTTATCGAGCTGATGCCCGTGAACGGGGAGACTAAAGCGCTGCAGTTCGTCGCCGCCAGCGAGATGAAGAAGAGAATCGAGAAGCTGGGCAAACTGGAGCCCTGCCTGCCCAGCGTGGGCAACGGCCCGGCCAAGTACTTCAAGCTGCCCAACGCCAGGGGCACCATCGGCTTTATCACACCGGTGAGCGAGCACTTTTGCTTTAACTGTAACCGCCTGCGGCTAACCGCCGACGGCAAGCTGCGCCCCTGCCTCCTGAGCGACTACGAGGTCGACCTTAAAGAACCCTTGCGCGGCGGGGTTGACGCCGAGGGCTTGAAGAAGCTGATTGAAGAAGCGGTGGCTAATAAGCCGAAGCGGCACCATATCGCCGAGGGCGATGTGCCCCGGCAGCGCCCGTTCTCCCAGGTGGGGGGATAGGGGGAGAAGTTCTAAATCCTAATATCTAAACTCTAAACAGGCACGAATTACGCTGTTTAGTATTTAGGATTTCGTGCTTAGAGTTTCTAGTGGGAGGTGGGGTCATGAAAGAACTGAGCCACATGGACGAGCGGGGCCGCCCCAAAATGGTGGACGTTTCGGGCAAGCCCGAAAGCCAGCGTATCGCCGTTGCCAAAGGTCTGGTCAAGATGCAGGCGGCGACATTCGAGCGGATAAAGGAAGGGCGGGGGGATAAGGGGGACGTGCTCGCCGTCGCCCAGCTGGCCGGCATCATGGCGGCTAAAAAGACTTCTTCCCTGATACCGCTTTGTCACCCCATCTTTATTGACGAGGTTAAAATCGATTTCAGCCTGGATGAGAAGAACAGCGCCGTGGAAATTACTGCTACTACCAAGAGCACGGGGAAGACGGGGGTGGAGATGGAGGCGTTGACCGCCACCGCCGTGACCGCCCTGACCATCTACGATATGGTCAAGGGGATTGACCGGGGGGTGCGCATCGAGAATATCCGTCTTGTCAAAAAAAGTGGGGGCAAAAGCGGCGATATTACCCTTGAGTAAACGAAATTATTGGTATATACTACACTACTAAAGTAGCGCATTTTTGGGGGGTGTGCCATGAAGTTATCTTGCCTTCAGGAGAACCTTGACCGGGGACTTAACGTGGTGGGGAGAGCGGTCGCCGTCAGAACCACCCTCCCGATAACCAATAACGTCCTGCTGGCTACGGACAAGTCGCGGCTGAAGCTGTCCGCCACCAATCTGGAGATGGCCATTAGCTGCTGGATAGGGGCTAAGGTGGAGGAAGAGGGTTCGATTACCGTGCCCGCCCGACTTTTATCCGAGTTTATCAGCTCGCTGCCCAGCGAGAAGGTGGATATAGTTCTTTCCCCCCAGACCAAGACGCTGGGGTTGAAATGCGCCCGATTCGAGGCCAGAATCAGCGGCGTGGACGCCAAGGACTTCCCTCCGGTGCCGAAAGTTGAGGGGGGCATTGCCACTAAAGTCGAGGTGGAGGCATTGCGACAGGCAGTCGGGCAGGTCGCCTTCGCCGCGGCTACCGAGGAATCCCGCCCGGTGCTGACGGGCGTTGATGCCGAGTTCGACGGCGACACGCTGACTTTGGCGGCCGCCGACGGCTTTCGGTTAGCCGTCTATAAGCTGCCCCTGGCTCAAGCCGTAACCCAGAAGACCGAGGTTATCATCCCCGCGCGCACCCTGGCCGAGTTGAACCGGCTCATGGCCGACCAGGAGGAGGCGGTGGAGATTACGGTCAACCCCGAAAAGGGGCAGGCCCTGTTCCGCTTAAAGGATATCGAGCTGGTGAGCCAGCTGATTCAGGGGAGTTTCCCCAACTATTCCCAGCTTATCCCCAAGAAGAGTACTACCAAGGCGGTTATCAGCGTCGCCGATTTCCTGAGGGCGACCAAGACCGCTTCTATCTTTGCCCGCGACGGCAGCGGTATCGTGCGGCTGATGGTCACCCCCGGCGGCGAGATGACCCCGGGTAAGGTGACGGTTTCGGCGCGTTCCGAGGAAATAGGGGACGACGTCGGCGAAATCGACGCTATGGTCGAGGGCGAGGAGTCCAAGATTGCTTTCAACGGCAAGTACCTGACCGATGTTCTGGGCGTGCTCCACGAGGCGCAGGTTTCGCTGGAGACGACCAACCCTTCCAGCCCGGGGGTGTTGAAACCGGTGGGCGTTGATAACTACATCCACGTGGTTATGCCGATGTTTGTTCAATGGTGACTAAATTCTTCTTGAGCTGATTGGCAGTCTTGCCAATGAGCGTATCTTCGGGGAGTTGCTTGCTGTGGTCAATTAAGTCCCCGAAGTTAATTTCGGGGTGTTTCTCCTCTAGCTCTTTTACCTTTTCGGAGAAGGCGGATTCCAGCTCCTCGTCATAGTCTGATGTTAGCTCGGCATCTATAAAGCAGCTAAAGCGATATTTGCCCGGCCAGGCCAGTATTTCAACCTGAAGTGCTTCCAGCATTGCCCGCTTTTCCTCAAGGCTGATATTGTCAGAGAAGCTATTTCGTATGGCATCGGAGAATTCGGTCAGCTTTACTGTTATTTGCTGAGTCTGGGCAGATTTTTTACGAAATTCCAGCAGTTGTTTTAGTTGGCGCTCGTCTTCCTGCTGGCTCTGTTTGAGCTTGGTAACGGCCTCAAGGATATAATCCTTGGTCACCGATTCGTGTGCTAGCAGGTCATACAGGTTCTTTTCCTTAGTCGGGTATGTTTTCAATTTGTTTCTTAGCTGTTTGATTTGCCTGTCGAGCATTGGCAGAATATTTCGTTTCGAGTCATAGCGCATGTTGGTAAACATACTGAGCAGGGTTAAGGGGCTGGAAAGTAACTTGACGAGTCGCTCCCAGACAAAGCCTTCGGCTTCATCTGCCTTGATGTAGCCGGCGTCACAGATTTTGCCTCTGGTGGCGGTTGGGCGCGCTCCCCGGCACTGGTAGTATTTATATTTACCGCTCAATGTTGTGCCGCCTACAGGTGAGCCGCATTTACTGCATCTTATGAAGCCGGTTAGCAAGTAAGGGCTGTTTGGTTTCAAGGGCCGTGATTGCTTCGCATTGGCCAGGGCTTCCTTGGCCTGGTTAAATATCTCCTCGGTGATGATGGGCGGTGTTATATCGGGAAGTAAAATCCAGTTTTCCTCTGGTTGGGCTTCGACTTTGGTTTTGCTGACTCGCTTGGTCTGGCCGAAGTAAGTCTTGCCTGTATAGGCGCGGTTGTTTAAGATTCGCCTGACCGTTAGCGGATACCAGAGAGAGCCGGACTTTGTTCTAGCATCCGACTTGTTAAGCAATATTGCAATCTGGTTAGTGCTGATGCCATTTATAGCCATACTGAAGATTTTCCGGACAGTCTCGGTTTCATGGTCAATAATCAGTCTTCTACCTGTGGCCTTATCCCATTTATAGCCGTAGATGCCGATGCCTGTTCCCTGCGGTAACCTGCCGTTCTTAAGGTGGGCCAGTTTGCCTCGCATGGTGCGCTCTCTGATTTTCTCGGCTTCCAGTTTGGAGGCAAAGCCACGAATATAGCTGATAAGCTTTCCTAGTTCGGTGCTGTCGACTGTCTCAGTGACGGCTTCCAGGGCAACGCTAAATCTTTCAAGCTCTTGGGTGAGTATGACGCCATGAGTGGGGTCTCGCGATAGGCGGTCAAGGCAGTAAATCACGATAACGTTAATATCGTCAGTCCTTATAAGGTCTCGCAATTCATTGAGTTTCGGGCGGTCTAAGGTAAGCCCGGAGTATGCCTCGCTGAATTGGCGTGAAACGGTGTAGCCTTTTTGCCGGCAGTAGTCCAGGCAGGCTTCAATCTGGGTCTGTAGGCTAGTGCCTTCTTTTTCCTGGTCTTCGGTGCTTACTCGGCAATAAACGGCTGCTTTCATTGTGGCTTTTTCCTTCCGCTTTGCTTCCACTTCGGTTTATTCCAGTAGGGTGAAGTACAGCGCGGGCATTTCTTTGGCTCTATGGGCTGCCTGGGTATCCAGGTATGACCGCAACGCAGACAATTCAAGGTTGGGAGTTTAAGCGGCTTATTCATGCCTGAATTATACCATCGTGCTGGTATAATGTCAAGGGTTTTTTAGCATATTTTTGAATCAAGCCTTGAGAGCGAAGGCGAACAAGGACGCAAGCCCGCAGGGCGCGCCAGCAACATGTTGCTTGGCACTGCTTATGTCTTTAGTAGGTATGATGTTGGTTGTTAATCCGGTAAATAAGGCTTTGGCCGTTGCAGTGGTGGCGGTCGGCGCGCAACGGCGCGCCACCCTTCACTTGATTAAGAGTATTGGAAACGCCAAAAATGCGAAAGTCTATACTATATTACTGTAGTCTACTTAAAGTCTTGATTACTATGGCCTTAAATGGCGGTTCTTTGAGAGGCGGTGGTTGGCATGAGAAGGGGTCTAGTAGCAATCTTGGAGACAATATGCGGGAGAGGGTGTCAGCCGCATGTATTAGGAGATAGCGACAGTGGTAAACGGATGTGGGTGTGGGTTGAGTAGGTCGAATGGTGAAAAGGGGTTAGAATTGGATTTCAGAGAGGCTGGGGGGTATTCTATGGCATGGCTTGGGTAAGATATTCAATGTCTCTTTGCTGCTAGTTAAGGTAACAATCCGTCAGAATGTTTCATCATTGACATACGATGTGATCCTTACCCCATTTTATAAGCCTTTGAACTGTCACCGGGGTGCCACTTTGGAAGAGACTGAATATTCTTCCTTCCGAATTTTTCTCTTTGAATTCTGTTGTTCCTCCAGCACCTTTCGTGCTGCCTTGGTTAGGGCATTAAGGTAAAGTTTGAGCCTTTGCCTGTCTTCCTTGGGCAGACTTGAAATGATGGTGATGAAACCGTTTAGGCTCGCGGCTTCCTCATAGAGAGCTTTCCCTTTTTCCGTCAGTAAAACTCTCGTGAATTTTTTACTCTGGCTATCTACCTGCCTCTTTATCAAGCCCTTGCGTTCCATACGGTTGATGATGCCCACCATTGAACTATTACTCCGACCCATTGACCGCCGTAGCTGTGTAATTGTGCAGGGTTTCTCAAACATTTGAGTAAAGTGGAGAACGCCGGCTTGTGCCGGCGTAATAACAAGATGCTCCAATTCGTTTCGTCGGGTTTTACTTAGTTGCAGGTCAATCCTTCTAATTAGTACTGCAATTTCATGTTCTTCGGTTACAAGAGCTTCCATTAGAAATTCTCCTAAGAGTACTGGTTTGGTTGCCTCAGTCTACGTTAAGCAGTTTCATCATTTAGTATTCTACACGAACTAGAGATATTTTAAAAGTTCCAGGGCGATAGCCTAAAAAATTTTTGAAAAAGGTATTGACATTCCAAAAATGATGTGATAGCCTTGCGATATGTCACATGTTACATATCACTCTGCGGGGGTAATTAGTATCTTCTAAAGAGGAAAATTAGAAAAAATACTGCCTTGAATGGCGAAAAGGGGGTGAGTTTGCTTAAATTTAATACGAGAAAATACGCACTTGGGGGTGGCAAATGGATAAATAATTAGAATCGTCTAGCTGAAATCTTAAAGGAGGTTTCAATTGGGAAGCAAAAGACTTTTAAGCATATTTATTACTATTTGCCTCGTTTTATCATTGGTAGTCCCGCTGGTTTTGTTTAGTGCTTGTGAAGGAGAGGTGTCCCCGGAAGAGGCCGTAGAACTGAAATTCGCCACTTTCAGACCACCTACTGACCCACAGTCCGAAGTCTGGATTACACCGATGTTGCAGGAGATTGAAGAGCGGACCAATGGAGCGGTGAAATTCACCGTATACTGGTCTGAGGGTCTAGGTGCATCGAGGGACCAGTACACCCTTGTCAAAGACGGCGTTGCCGATATGACCGATTTCTCCGGTACTTGGGTTCCCGGCAAATTCGTCTTATCTGATGTGGGTACTCTACCCTTTGCCGCGCAGGACCCCGCCAATCTGATTGAGGCGATGACCATTCTCCAGGAGGAAGGATACTTTGACAGTCAGTGGGATGAGGTGGAGTGGCTTGCCTGGAATTGTACTACGCCGTATAAGTTCCTCTTCAGAGAGATAAAGCCTACGACCTTTGCAGAGCTGGCCGGACTTAAGGCCAGAGCTCCGGGAGGTCTGGCGACCGAGTGTGAGTCACTGATCGGTATGGTGCCGGTAACGGTGCTACCGGGTGATGCCTACACCGCTTGGCAAACGGGCCTGGTCGACGTCTGGGTTCATCCGGCGGGAGCGGTGGTTAAGTACAAGTTTAACGAGCTATCCACCAAGGCTCTACTGGATGTTGGTTTCTTCACCATGGTAAATGCAGCTGTTATTTTCAACAAGGCGAAATTTGCCAGCTTGCCGAGTGATGTTCAGGATACCATACAAGAGGTTGTCCAGGATTATGCACTTGTCTATCTGCAGTCAGGCATTGATACTGATGAAGACGCGCTTGATGTGATGGCAGCGGCTGGAATTGAGGTGTATACTTGGTCCGAGGCAGAGGTGGCTAAGCTGACGGCGGCGGCATTGCCGATATGGGAACAGTACATTTCTGACCTGGAAGATGCCGGCTTACCTGGGGAAGAACTGGTTAACAGGTTTATAGAAATTCTGAAAGACCTTGGAGAAGAGCCGCCATCTCTTGATTGATTAGGACGTTAGAAATTACAGGATTACAGGCTTGTTACAAAGGTGGATTGAAAAGTCCAGCTACTTTTTAGGTAGCGTAGGGGCAGGCGTTATTTTCGCGCTCATGCTTATCACCGGGATTGATGTGATAGGCCGATACCTGTTTCATAGCCCACTGGTCGGTGCCTTTGAGATGTCTGAACTGGCACTGGCAATCATGGTCCTCTTCGGGTGGGGCTACAATCAGGCAATAAAAGGCCACGTTGACATCGATATAGTTTATAAACGCCTGCCCCACGGTGTCCAGACTATCCTTGATTTACTAATACCCTTGCTGGGGCTGGCCCTGTTCTTTTTTATATCCTGGCAGGCTATCAATTTCATGATGGACAGTATCGGGTGGCACGAGACCACAGAAATGCTCCACATGCCCGTGTGGATATTCAAGCTGACGATATTTATCGGTGCGGTGTCTATATCACTTCAGTTTGTGGTTGATATCATTGCTGCCTACCAGAAACTAAAGGGGAAGGCTTAGCTATGGAACCCTTTGCGGTTGGCATAATAGCTTTCATAGCTCTGTTTGCTCTCATCTTCTTGAAGGTGCCGATAGCTTTCGCCTTCGCATTTACCGGTTTCCTAGGGCTTATCTACCTGGCAGGCTTTGAGCCCGCCATGAGCGTCCTTACCATGAGTATTTGGACGGGTATTACCAGTTATACCCTGATGGCAGTGCCTCTTTTCATACTCATGGGGCTGTTTGCCAGCCATTCCGGTATTGGTGGCGGGCTCTACAACGCGGCCTCCAAGTGGTTAGGCAAGCTGCCGGGAGGGCTGGCAATAGCCACGACCTGGGGTTGCGCTGGCTTTGCGGCGTGTACGGGCTCTAGTGCGGCGGGTATGCTGGTATTCGGCCCCATATCCTATGAGCCGATGAAAGACGCTGGCTATAGCAAAACTCTAGCGCTGGGCACTATCTGCTGTGGTGCCACTATAGGCAGTATGATACCACCCAGCATCTCTTTCATAGTTTACGGCAGCATCACTGATGAGTCTATCGGCAGACTATTTATGGCCGGTGTTTTCCCGGGGATACTGGAGGCAGTACTATACTCGATAACAATCTTCTTGCTCATCTACCTTGGTATATGGAAAGGCCCCGCCGGTGCCCCATCGACCTGGAAAGAGAAGCTTTTAAGCCTGAAGGGTGTCTGGGGCATGCTGCTCCTGATGGGGTTGGTCATCGGTGGCATATACCGTGGCATCTTCACGCCTACCGAGGCATCAGGTATAGGAGCCCTTGGTGCGTTCATACTCTTGCTGGCCAGAAAAGGCTTTAATTGGACACTTATCAAGTCCAGTCTGCTTGAAACCATGCGCACAACCAGCATGGTGTTTACCATAATTATCGGCTCAATTGTCTTCGCCAGGCTTATGGCTTTAAGTGGTCTCAATATGTGGCTGCTTGATCTGATTATTGGTTGGAATGCTCCGCCGGTGGTCATTGTGATTATAACACTTCTTATCCTGTTTCTCCTCGGCTTTGTCATGCCGGTAACGTCCACGATCGTACTTCTGGTGCCTTTCCTCTACCCTATTTTCACGACGGTCTTAGGGTATAGTGGTATCTGGTTCGGTGTGCTGGTGTGCGTAATGGCTGAAATAGCCGTGGTTACTCCCCCTATAGGGATGAACCTCTTTATGATGAAGGGGCTATTTGGAAAAGATGCGACGATGGGGGAGATTTTCAAAGGCGCATTTCCCTTTGTCCTTGCGGACGTGGTGCGCGTAGTGATATTGGTAGCTTTCCCAGCGATATGTTTGTGGCTACCAGGAACTATGTACGGATGATAGCTGCTTCTGCGCCGACAAGAGGAGGTTTATCTTCAATATAAGCCGATAAACCGAATGCCTGATACCAAGGTAGTAGAGTGAAAAGTTTAAACGGCAATAAATTAGGAGGGAGTGCCAAGTGTCTGAATTAAAATACCAGAAATACATCCTTACCGACCTCAAACTCCCAGAGGAGCAGCAAAAACGGGCTGATGAGTATGCCAAAAGAGCAACACGCATATTGTGGTTGGAAGATTTTGTTATCAAAGGGGCTCCCAGCATAATTTGTTCTTGGTACTGGAAAGCCACAGAGACGGAAGGTACGCCAGCTCACACACATGATTTTGATGAGGTTATCGGCTTTATCGGCAGTGACCCGGACAACCCCCGTGATTTGTGCGGAGAAGTCGAACTCTGGCTGGATGACGAAAAATACATGCTCACTAAGAGTTGTCTTGTCTTCGTCCCCAAGGGACTGAAACATTGTCCGTTAAGAGTAACCAAAGTTGACCGGCCGATTCTTTTTCTCACCGTGAGCATTAGTAGTAAATACAGTAAAGTTATGGATACCACAAAATAAGACGAAATTCTTGACCAGTCTTATACCTATTTCATCAGAAAGGCGGGCTCTGCCAGGGGAAACTGGGGTACCAGGGGTTTTGACTTCTTCGCCCAACTGGTTTAAATTTTCACCTCCCCCTCCCGTGTGGTTAGCCCCAGCTGTAATCGGGCAAGTGGCATCCCGCCTTTCTGATTATAATTCCTAAGTCAATATGGTATCTGGTTCGGCGTGCTGGTATGCGTGATGGCTGAAATCGCTGCAGTTACTCCTCCTATCGGGATGAACCTCTTTATGATGCAGGGACTATTTGGGAAGGACGCGACAACGGGGGAGATTTACAAGGGCGCAATGCCCTTTGTTCTTGCGGACTTGGTGCGCGTAATGCTATTGGTGGCTTCCCCGGCAATATGTTTGTGGCTACCGGGAACTATGTACGAGTGATTTTTCCCCTTGTGTTGGCACAAGCAGGAATTGATGAAGTCTTTGGAACTGATTAAAGGTTATTGTCAAACTATCCCCTCTTCTCTAAGCTTAGCTATCTCATCTTTGGAGTAGCCTAGCAACTCAGTAAGTATTTCATCACTATGCTGACCCAGTTCGGTGACATGTTCTGCTGTGCCTACAGATCCCGGTGTATCCGAGAGCTTAGGAACTACCCCTCGAATTCCGTCCAGCTTGCCACACTCAGGGTCTTCAACCCGCACCAATAGCTCCCTGGCTAGAACATGTGGGTCGCTCTCCAGAGCTGACATTTTAGTAATTTCAGCACCGGCAAGCCGGGCTTCAGCTAGCCCACTCATTGCCTCTTTTAGGGTCTTACCTCTTGCCCACTCACTGGCCCACTTCTCAACCTCATCCCGGCGCTCAATGTTCCGGGTGTGGGGGTCCCACTTCTCGGCTATAATTTCCTCCTTGCCAACCAGCCTCAAGAAACTCTCCCATTGAGCATCTGTTTGAGCAGTGAAAAGAAGATATTGACCATCTTTAGTTTGATGTACATCCAAGATAGCCGCCGGGTACCGATTGCCAAAACGCTCCACACCCATCTTTCTGCCCGTATGAGTTTCATTCAATGTGAAATGGCACAAAGCATCAAACATGGCACAATCAATCATCTGGCCTTTACCAGTTCTCTGTTTGTAATTCAGGGCCAGTAGAATACCGATTACGGCGTAAACTCCTCCAAGATAGTCGGCCAGATTTATTCCGACCTTTACCGGAGGGTTTTCGGGGAAACCGGTTACACTCATTATCCCTGAAGCCGCTTGTATTATCGGGTCATAAGCCAGCCTATCTTTGTAGGGTCCTGTCTGGCCAAAACCAGACATAGCGCAATATATAATCTCCGGGTTTGACTCCCTTAAGCGGTCATAGCCTAATCCCAGTTTCTCCATAGTCCCCGG
>Ga0315553_10000099_pt1 | contig 71495 bp, 66 predicted proteins | sample SalMarSW160140MG_FD_203099 | JGI IMG/M metagenome (GOLD analysis project Ga0315553, IMG submission 203099) | Salt marsh sediment microbial communities from the Plum Island Ecosystem LTER, Massachusetts, United States - Salt Marsh Sediment SW1601-40 ... | reverse complement strand
ACCTCGGCGGTGATAACGAATTTCCCCTTCTCAAACAGTGGCTGCAGGCTCATCCAGCTCTTCCCTTCTAATCGCCGAAAATCTAGCTAATAATGAATGCGTCCTCTATTATACACGAATACGCCTTTTCGGTGTAGGGGGTTATGCTATATCTCGAGCCAGGAATGGGAATAAAGGGCTTCACCGGTAATAACCCTGACCGTCTTGGCGTACTTGGCCTCTTCCTCGCCCAGGGAGGAGAGGTCCACTTTTTCGCCGTCCATCACCCGGTGTACCACCTTGACAATTTCCGGTCGCTGGCCCCGGGCGATGCTTATCAGCTCGGTATCGAAGGCATCGACAATCGCCGAATAAAGCCCATGCCTCATCAGCATTATCATACAGGTCCGATTCAGGTAGGGCCTGAGGTTGGTGGGCGTGCCGTTGGAGATATTGGAAAGCCCGACGGTGGACTTACAATCGGGGGCGATATCCTTGAGCATAGCCATAAACTCAAAGCAGGCTTTGAGCTGGTTTATCTCCACCGACACCGGTGTCAAAATCGGGTCTATCCAGATATCCTCGTTGGCGATGCCCGCCTCGTTGGCTTTATAGAGAAGGTCAACGGCGAGCATAGCCCGCTCGTTGGCGTCGCGGGGCATCCCCTCCACCCCCCAGAGCAGCCCTATCATGCAAGCGTTATACTTGCCGACCAGGGGCAACTCCTTCTCCAATCTGTCGGGCTGAAGGGAGATGGAATTAATCAGCGCCTTGCTTTTCGCCACCTTCAACCCCGCCTCCATAGCCACCGGGTTGGTGGTGTCCAACGAAAGCGGCTTATCGGTAACCGCCCGCGTCGTCTCGACCACCCATTCCATCATCTCGTCCCCCGCCTTGCGGGCGGGCCCGATGTTAAGGTCGATGTAATCGACGCCGGCTTCGGTCTCGGCTTTAGCCATCTCCTGGACGGGCCCCGGATTTCTCTCTTTTAGTGCCGGGCCGATGGTCAGCGACATTATATTCAGATTTTCGCCGATGAGGATCATTCTTTACCTCCTCAAGCTAACCCCTCATGGTTACAGTCCTTACGGTTGCCACGACTTAAGGTAAGCCGGGATGTTCGACCCCTCGCGGGGCCCCACCTGGACCTCCCAGCCGGGCAGCTCTTCTTCCAGTCCGCCGCTCTCGGTGGCGGCATAGCCGGGAATTACCAGCTTATGGTGCTTGACCATATCGGTAATACCGCACTTCTTAACGAAGGGAGCAATAGCATCGGCGACGAATTTACCCGCCGCCCAAGCGGTCATCACCGAAAGCCCTTCGGTCTCCTTGACCAAAAGGTAGCTGGGAATCTTACTCGCCTCCACTTCACCGGAGACGATGAAATAGGTGAGGGAGAAGTTGGAGGTGATAAGCACCGGTGAATTCTCGTTGGGGCTACCGATTTCGTAGATGCCCTCTGTAGTCGCCAGAGGCCGCTGCGGGTCAGTATAGATGTTCAGCCTTTCCACCAGCAAGGGGAAGAGGCTTTCGCCCTGGAAATCGGAGAGGATGATAATACCGCCGTATTTAGCCACGAACATGGAAGCGATTACCGCCTCCTTCATCGGGTTGTCGGTCATCTCGCCGGGGAAAACGATGGTGGGAAAGCCCAGCGGGCGGAACTTCTTGGCCAGTGCCGCGCTTCTGATGATTATTTGGTCCTGGAAAGCCTGCTTCAGGCCCCGCGAGCCCGAATCGATAACCATCTCCTTGATTCCAGCCTCGGTCAGCTTGGTAGTCAGCTCGGCAAGCTTTTCCACGTTATCGGCCTTCACCGCCAGCGGGCAGGAATTCTCCTTGGCTAAAGCCGCCATCTTGTCAAGGTTGGCTTCGGTAGCGGCATATAGTAAGGGCTTACGGTCGGCGCAGGCGGAAAGCCCCGCCGCCATAACCTCGGCATTTTCGCTCATCAGAATAATGCCGCCCTGGGTCTTTTCTTTTACCTTGGCCACCACCGCCTTGAATCGGGCGGCATCGCCACTTGCTTTTACCGCCACCAGGTCGGGACGGAGCAGAAGCCCTATCCGCTCGTACTGAAGGTCGTTAAACCGCTTCAGCCTGGCGTCGATTTCGGCGTCGTCCATACCGTCGCTGACGAGAATCGCCAGCCCCGGTGGATTTTCAAATCTCTTTTCGTGGCGGAACATGACCGTCTCGCCGCCGACTTTGAGAACCCTGGCGCCCACGCCGATAGTAACCGGTATGATGGGAGGCGCCGACGCCTCCGAGAGTTTGGCTTTAGATTCATCGGAGACATGGGGACAGGCGCTAAGCTCCGCCTTGCCCGCGGCTAATTTCATAGCAAAGGCAAGGCAGGTAGGCTCCCCACAATCCTTACAGTTAGTCTTGGGCAAAAGCTTAAATATCTCTATACCGGTAAGCGCCATCTCTTACACTCTCCTTTCCCAGCCTGTTGTCGTCTCTACCCCAGTATCGGGTCCATATTCAGAGCGGGATGACCTTTCTCCTGCAGGAAGGGCATAATCTCTTCCTCGGTCACACCCACCGTCTCGTCGGCAATCATATCGGGCAGGTCGGGGATGCCAATCTCCTCGGCTCTGGCTTTGAGCCGGTCGGCAATCTCTTCTTTGAGCGACTTGGGCATCCAGACCATTCTTTTTATACCACCATCAGCCATAACGAATTTTCTCTGGCAGATATTATACTTACCATGACCAACAAATCCCGGGGTGCTAATGCCTCCGCCGACAGTCCCGGCCAGAGTGGTGAACTTCATCCCGCAGGGGGTCTCACCGGTGTACTCGCGGTTGACCGTCATCACCCCGTTGCACAGGGGCAGGACGGCAGCAATGCACTCGCAGCAGCCGCAGGTGGTCCAGGGGTCATAGACTATGCTGTACATACTATAATGGTCTAGGTTTCCGCGGGAAGCCTTATAGATAAACTCGTTTACCCCCTTCCACTGCCCCAGTTTGGCATCGACGATCTCCCCCTTTTCTACCGGCTGATTTGGTCCGGTGGGGTTAATCTCATAAGCCGCTTTGCAGTCCATCCAGTTATAGGAGCCGCAAAGCCCGGTTTTCTCCGGGGTAATGACACAAACATGGCTGGGGGCAAAGGACTGGCAAAGGGTGCAGGAGTAGTAGGTATCGGTGGTCTCGTCGGTCATGCCCTCGATGCGGGCGTCGCGCTTGCCGTACACTGCTCGCGCTTGTTCCTCCACCCCTTTCACTTTATCTTCCTCGGTATATAGTTTTACCTGTATCTTGTCGAAGATACGCCCGAAGTCCTGGTGCAGCTTGGCGTGGAGGATATCGCCGATGTGGTGCAGCTTAAAGCCCTTCTCCACCGCCTGCTTGGCGATTCGTATCCAGGCAATATCCCGCTGCCCGATGTGCATCACCCCCTGGGCGTAATTTATGAGGTGGTGAATCTGGCGCTCCAGGATAGGCTCAAAGTCGTCCTGCATCTCCCTCCCCGCCACCTCCACGGCTATAGCGAAGGGCAAGCGGGAACCGGGCTCGATATCGCTCAATTCAGGCCCAATCACCTCGACCTTGCCGTCTTCAACTTCTTCCATGCGCTTGGTGGTCACCCACTCCACCATCGCCGTCCGTCCGCCGCCGCATTCCAGGTAGATATCATCCCCCCGCACCCTCTCCCCCTCGAAGGCGGGCCCGTAGGCTACGGGAACGGGCACTTCGGCCACGGCCACCTTTAAGCCCCTCACCTCCACCGCCTTAGCCACCAGCTGGTCGTGGGGAATATTGGAAACGACGTGTTCGTAGGTGCAAATGCCCGTGGGCAGAACCTCGGGTATGGGGGTATCGGCAATAACCGGGAATCCCCAGTTAATGGCGCCGGCGGCGTTGGCGTACCACTCGTCGTTAACATAGCCCATGGGCAGGACGAAGGCGAAAATTCGGTCCTTGTTATAGATGAGTATCTTGCGATAGTCACCGGGCCCGACGCCGCCGAAGGACATAGCCGCCCGGGTGGCAAAGCCCATGGCGAAGACGGCGGCGCTGACATCGGGCCCGAAGGAAACCAGGCGTGTCGGCCAGCCGATTTGCACCCCCTCCTCCACCAGCTGCTCGGAAAACTTCTTCCCGTTATACTCCGAGGCCATAAACACGTAGAGGTTCTTCTGCTGCAGCTCCTGGGCGATACTGGCCGCTATCTCGTTGGTGGGAGCCGCGCCGACGATAGCGGCAAAACCGGGGGCAGTGCCGTCAACGAACTCGACCCCCCGCTTCCTCAAGATGATGTCATCGGCAGCGCCCAACCAGATGTTGCCGTCGACGGGGTCTTCCGTCTTGGTATAGAAATCGGGCGTCTCCAGGTATCTTATGGCTTCTATTAATTCCTCGGCAAAGAGGGTAGCCATACCGGCATCCAGGGCGGGCGCCAGGTAGGGTAAGGGGTGTTCCTCCCTCACCGGTGGCGGCAACAGGGATTTACACCGTTTCAGCACGGACTCCATGTCACCCAGCTTTTCTACCTTACTCCCCAGCATACCGTAGATTACGGGCAGGTAGTAGGCGGTATTGGGGAAACCCACCGGTTCTTTGGCTCCCCACTTGTCCATAGCCTCCTGCCACTTCTTTTCCGTCCGTTCCACAATCTTGTGAGCCCCTCTGATGGCGGCTGATGCTATTATCTTAGACATACTCTAAAGCCCTCCCTTATCTAATGTGGTGGCTAAACTGCGTCCAGTTCCCTTCTCATATCCATATCGTAGAGCACTCGCTCTCTAGCCTGGTCAATGCCCAGAGCCTTGCGCTTCTTATCGATGTGGGCAATCATGAGGTGGGCGGCTCTTACCGGGTCGGGCTCGAAGGCCCACATACCGCCCAGCATTTCTTCCATATCCTTGAAGAGGTAGTCGGTCACTTCTTTGCTGCCCGTGGTGGGCCAGGTAACGCCGAATACGGTGTAGACGCCCGAAGCGACGAAATACTGCCCGATGGAGATTGCCTTCTCGCTCATCCACTCCGGAGCCGCCCCGGCTACGGGCAGGTCGCTGATGTCATCACCCAATCCCCCGTCCTTGACCATGGCGGTGGCGGCAATCAGTATACGACTGTTATCCACGCAGGAACCCATGTGCAATACGGGTGGTATGCCCACGGTCTCGCAGACCTCAGCCAGCCCCTTACCGGCAAACTGCTTGGCGGCTTCAGGCACCATCAGCCCAGCTTCGGCGCAGGCGATGGCGTTACAGCCCGTGGTAATCACCAGCACGTCGTTCTTTATCAGTTCCTTAACCATGTTGACATGGCCTTCATTATGCTTGGTGCGGGCGTTATTACAGCCGACGACGCCGGCAACGCCTCTTATCCTTCCGTTGATGATGTTATCGTTGAGCGGGCGGTAGGAAGCCCGGAACATTCCGCCCAGCAGGTAGTTGATAGTCTCGTGGCTGAAACCGGCAATCTGGTCGGTCTTGGCGCTGGGGATATAGACATTCGCCTTACGGTTAGGGAAGTTATCGATGGCTATCTTCACTATTTCCCGCGCCGATTTCAGGGCATCGTGCTCATCGAACTCGATATGGGCAGCCCCTGTTATCTTAGCTTTGGACGAGGTGGTGATAATCTTGGTATGGTAGCACTCGGCGACGGTCTGTATGGACTGCATAATGCACTGTACATCTACTACCATAGCGTCCACCACCCCGGTTACTATAGCCAGCTCCTGCTGCAGGAAATTACCGGCAATAGGCACCCCGTGCCGCATCAGTATCTCGTTGGCGGTGCAGCACATCCCGGAGAGGTTTATCCCTTTAGCCCCCTTGGACTTAGCCAGTTCTATCATCTCCGGCTCCTGAGCAGCGGCCACAATCATCTCGGAGAGCAGCGGCTCATGGCCATGAATAACGAGATTGACCTCGTCCTTTTCCAGTACGCCCAGGTTGGCTTTTCCCAGAACAGGGGCTGGAGTGCCGAAGAGGATATCCTGGAGCTCGGTAGCCAGCATGCTGCCGCCCCACCCATCGCCTATGGCCGCCCTCACCCCTTGCAAGAGCAGGCTTTTATAGTCCTGGTCAACACCGATATGGGTTCGGTGCATTATTTCCACAATCTCCCGGTCTATGCCTCGGGGGGCGACCCCCAGCTTCCGCCACAACTCCTGGCGCTTTAAGGGCGCTTTCCTCAGGGTTAGCAGCTCGCCTTCCTGCTTGCCGAACTCACCCAGGGCCATCTCGCCGATATCGACGGCTATCTCGTTATTGGTACGCTCGCCGATTTCAACGCCCAGGTCCAGGGCTACCTGCAGCAGCTTCTGCTCGTCTTTTATCTCGTAGCCCGGCGCCTCCCCTTTAGCCACCGCCAGGAAAAGCTCGGCAACCCCCCGCCCGTGGTCGGAGTGGGCCGCCGCCCCTCCCGCTACCATGCGGATAAAGTTGCGGGCGGCGATAGTCTCGGCGGTAGCCCCACAAATGCCCCGCCGCTTCTGCTTTTCTTCAGGGGTTTCCTCCTTACCCTTGGGCAACGGCACCCGGCAGGGTCCCATGCCGCAGTGCTTACAGCAACTGCCTACCGAACCTATGGGACAGGGCTTCATTGCGTCCGCCCGGTCAAAAACGGTATTAACCCCGTCTTTGGCTGCCTTTTCTATTAGTTCGATACTGGCTTGGTCAATGCTCTTGGTCTCTTTTTCTTCTGCCATTCTGCAATCCCCCCTTAACTTACGACTATTTATTTAGTGGCCGCGGTCAATTCGGTTATCATCTCGCGCACCAGCTTTATGGCTTCGGGATGCCTCATCACCATCACATCTCCCCCCGCCAGCAGCAGCACCACGGCTGACATCGCCTCCAGCAGTATTCCCCGCTTCTTAGCGTCCCCCATTGTGGGGTCTTCGGCGGTGGGGATATGCACCTCTTTGGTCTTCCACGCCTCTTTAGATACATTACATATAAGCGGAAACTGCAGCTTTTCGTCCTGCTGCGTTAAGCCCGCCATTCTCATTCTTTCCATAACCGAGTAGCAGTACTCGATACCGTAACCGATACAGCTTACCGTCGGGTCGACGATAATCATCTCGTCGGCTACGCCCAGGTTGCCCAGCAGAATATTTAGCTGCTTGGCCAGGTTGATGTCTATCGGCGTCGAGGCAATCACCGTATGGTGATAGCCGATAGCGGCGGCGCCGATTTTCTTGTGGTCACCTTCTTCCAGAGGCCCCATAATCAGGTCTTTGTCCTGGCAGACCTCGGCTACCTGCCTCAGCACCTCGGTGTCTTTATCGTGGTTAGCCGTACCCCAGACGATTAAGGGAACATCGATAGCATCGGCGACCTTCTTGACCACCGCTGTGGCTTCATCGGCGCCGCGGTCGAGCCCATTGGGGTCGGTGCTAATCAGTTGCAGGCAAATCATCTCCGCCCCGTAATCGTCGATGCACTTCTTGGCCCAGCTAACCGGGTCGTCGGTCACCCCCTCGAAAGGCTCCAGGGCGGCGGGCGCCCAGTCCTGCGGGGGCATATCCCAGACCTCCATGGCTATTCTGGGCAAACGCGGCATCTCTCCTTCAAAGAGATAAAACGGGTAACAGCTCTCCCCGCCGACGGTTACCGCCTTATCGCCGCTGCCCAGCTTCATCTCCCTTATCTTGCCGCTATAGGCTGTCTTAGGGACTTCAAAAGCCATCGTTATCCCTCCTTAAATCAAGCTGGATTCTTCCGCTTCTCGCTGCCGAACCACTCTTCGCTGTAGAAGTAGCGCTCACCACTCTGTAGATATTTAAGTCTTTCCTCACGGCTGTCTAGCTTCTGCCGCCACTTCCCAGCATCCTCACCCTCAGGCTTACCTTCTTCAAAGGTAGCTCCCAGCAACTCCACCTCGTCCCGACCCGGTGCTTTGGTTTTCTCAATCTTATATTCCATCCTGACTACCTCCTAAGTTAAGCCTGCGGCGACTTTAGCCGCCCTGACGGTATTCATCATGAGCATGGTTATGGTCATCGGCCCCACCCCACCCGGAACCGGGGTGATGGCCTTAGCCTTCTCCTTAACCGTTTCAAAGTCGACGTCACCGGCCAGGATTCTCTTGCCCTCGGCCGTCCGGCCGATTTCGTTTACGCCCACATCAATGACAACAACGCCCTCTTTAACCATGTCAGCGGTAATATACTTGGGCCTGCCTGCGGCGACAATCAGTATGTCGGCTCTCTTGGTATGGAAAGGAATATCGCGGGTTTTGGTATGGCAGATGGTGACGGTAGCGTTGGCTCCCGGTGCCTTCTGTAGCAGTATGTTGGCGATGGGCTTGCCCACGATGTTGCTCCGGCCCACGACGACGACTTCGGCGCCCTCAATCTGGGTGCCGGAGCGGATGAGCAGTTGCTGGATGCCGGCCGGTGTGCAGGGCATATAGTCCGGCTCGCCTATCATCAGCTTGCCCACATTCACCGGGTGGAAGCCGTCAACGTCTTTCTTGGGGTCGATGGCGTAGAGGACTTCCCCCTCGTTCAGGTGCTTGGGCAAAGGCAGCTGAACCAGGATGCCGTTAATCTTGGGGTCTTTGTTCAGCTTGTCAATCAATTTCAAAAGCTCTTGCTGCGTGGTCTTCTCGGGCAGGTCGTATCTCTCCGAGTATATGCCCAGCTCTTGCGAGGTCTTCTCTTTAGCGCCGACATAGACCTGCGAAGCCGGGTCGGCGCCGACCAGAACGGTGACCAGCCCGGGCACCACGTTGTGCTTCGCTTTGAGTTCGGCAATCTCCTTTTTCAGCTCTTCTCGAATCTCCCTGGCGACCTCAGCGCCCTTAATAAGTTGTGCTGTCATTTTGCCTCCTTTACACCGAGAAGCTCGTTCATCAAATCGCCGATTGCCTTCACCGCCCGGGAACTATCGGGCAATGTCAGCAGCGGCTTCATCTGAATGTCATAGTTGACCAGTTCCTCATCCAGGGGAATGGTGGCGGCGGGCTTTATACCCAGTCTTTTCAATTCCTCGACAACCATGGGGTCGAGCCCGTCGGGGACCTGGTTAATAATCACCGACTGCCGCTTGACGATTAATTTCAGCTCGTCCACCAGCTCGATGATGCGGGCTATGGTACGCACCCCCTTCACGGTATGGTCGGAGACTAGAAGCAGCTCGTCAATATTCTGGGTCGTCCGCCGCGAAAGGTGTTCCATCCCCGCCTCGTTGTCCATAACCATATAGGGATAGTTCCCCGAAAGGGTGTCGGCGAACTTCCTCAGTATGGTATTGGGATAACAGTAGCACTCCGGCCCCTCACCCCTGCCCATCGTCACCAGGTCGATACCCTTAGCCTCGACTATAGCCTCATTCATCTTAACGTCCAGGTAGGCTTCCTTGGTCATGCCCGAGGGAATATTTATCTTCTCGTCGTTAAAAGAAGCAATCAGGGAGCCGACCGTTTGTCCTGTATCAAGCCCTAAGCTCTCCCCCAGGTTGGCGTTGGGGTCGGCATCGACAGCCAGAATCGGCCCCGCCTCCTTCTTCATCAGGTAGCGGATAACCAGGCTGGCCAGCGACGTCTTGCCGCTGCCGCCCTTGCCGGCTACAGCGATATTAAAACTCAAAGGGTTGTCCTCCGTTCTAGAATAGTCCGGTGACCCTACCCGTGTTTACATCGATATCTACTTTTCTAAAGGCCGGGCTGGAGCTTGTCCCCGGCATCAGGGTGATAGCGCCCGCGACGGGACAGAGGAACTTGGTCCCGGAGTAAATGAGCACGTCGCGGATGGGCAGCGTCCAGCCCTTGGGCACGCCCTTCAGCGTCGGGTCGTGGGTAAGGCTCAGATGAGTCTTCACCATCATGGTGGCGTAGTCGTCATATTTAGGGTCGGCTTCGAATTTCTTGGCTTTGGCTTCCGCTTCGGGAGTCCAGGATACGCCGTCGGCGCCGTATACCTCCTTAGCAATTATAGCCACCCTATCCCGCAGCTTCATTTCCTGCGGATAGAGAAACTTAAATTCATTCTCTTCCTCGCAGGCGTCCTTAACGGCGTCGGCCAATTCCAGAGCGCCGTCGCCGCCGTCGGCCCAGTGTGTGGATACGGCGCAGCGCGCGCCGGCGGCTTCCGCCGCCTTCTTCACCATGGCTATCTCCGCCTTGGTGTCAGTGTGGAAGCAGTTAATACATACCACCGGGTTAATACCCGACTTGCGGATAACCCCGATAAGGTGCAGCATATTGGGCAGCCCCTTCTCCAGGAGCCCCAGGTCTTCTTTATTATAGGCGTCGGGCAGCGGAATACCCGCCACCACTTTAGGACCGCCCCCATGCATCTTGAGAGCCCTGATAGTAGTCGTCAAAACCGAAACGTGGGGTTTGAGACCGCTGTAACGGCATTTCACGTTCCAGAACTTCTCAAAGCCGATATCGGCGGCAAATCCGCTCTCGGTAATGTGGTAATCGAACATCTTCAAGCCGATGCGGTCGGCGATAATCGAAGACTGCCCGACAGCGATATTAGCGAAAGGCCCGGCATGCACCATGCAGGGCTGGTATTCTACGGTGGAGAGCAGGGTGGGATTAACGGTATTGCGCATCCAGGCGGTCATAGCGCCGCCTACCCTCAGGTCGCCCGTGGTAACGGGCTTGCCCTTCTTATCAAAGGCAAGGGTGACATTGTCCATTCTCTCCCGCATGTCGGCCAGGTCGCGCACGATGGAGAGCATAGCCATCAGCTCACTACTTACGGCGATGCCGAACTTGGACTGCATGGTAAAGCCGTCCATACGCCCGCCCAGGCCGATGACGATGTTGCGCAAACTCTGGGCGCAGAAATCCATAATCCAGCCCATCTCCACCCGCGTGGGGTCGATATTAAGACGCGGCATCTTGGTCAGCCTGTCCAGCTGCTCATCGTCGTAGTTGCGCTCGTGCTGCATACGGGCGGTAAGCGCCACCATAGCCAGGTTGTGGGCGTTCATGATGTCGTTAATATCACCGGTAAGCCCCATGGAAAACTCGGTCATGGGAATAAGCAGGGCGTTGCCGCCCCCCGCCGCCGTGCCCTTGATGTTCATGGTGGGGCCGCCCGAAGGCTGCCTCAGAGCGCCGCCGACATTCAGTCCCCGCTTGCCCATGCCCTCCATAAGCCCGCAGGAGGTGGTGCTTTTCCCCTCCCCCAGCGGCGTGGGCGTGATGGCGGTTACCTCAATGTACTTGCCATCTTTCTTATCCTTGAGACGGTCGATAATCTTCATAAAGTCGAGTCGGCATAGTCTGCCGAAGGGAATCACCTCGTCCTTCTGCAGCTTCAGCTTTTCCCGCCACTCGTCGGGGGTGGGCATGTTTTCCTCAGCCGCCTCCGAAATCTGCCAGTCCTTCATTTTTACTGCATCGTAGGCCACGGGAACCTCCTCATTTATTATTTAGGGCTATTTTGTTTTCGCTGGCGCCTTAACGGCGGACAGCAGGGCTTTATAGATATTCCTGACTTCGCCAGCCACCCTGGGGCTGGCATCGAGGATGGGGAGATTGGCCAAGTCGGCGTCAACTAGGGCCTGGTCGTAGGGGATAAAACCGAGGAATTTAAACTCGGGCAGGCTGGAAATGATGAACTCCTTCTCGGGCTGGCTGCGCACTTTGTTGGCCACGATAGCGATATTGTTCAAGCCGATTTCCTTAGCCAAGGCAGCGATTCTGTGGGCAGACTCGATACTGCGCCGCCCCGGCTCGACGACCACGATTAATATATCCACTGCAGTAGCCGTGGCTCGGCCCAGGTGTTCGATGCCAGCCTCCATATCCAGGATAACGACTTCGTCTCTTCTCAGCAGCAGGTAAGTAATCAGCGCCTTCAACAAGGCGTTTTCGGGGCAGTAGCAACCGGTGCCCCCCTGCTTTACCCGCCCCATCACCATTAATCTTATGCCATTATGTTTTTGGGAATATTTCTCGGGCAAATCGTCCACTTTAGGATTCAGCTTGAAAAAACTCGATGACTTACCCACGGGCACGCCCGTGCGCTCCTCGATGAGCTCGTTCATCTCGGATATAGGGGTTATCTTCTCGGCATGGGGAAAACCGAGGGTGGCCGCCAGATTGGCATCAGGGTCGGCATCGATGGCTAAAACACCGTAGCTAGCCTCAGCGAAAGTTCGGGAAAGGAGAGAGGCTAACATAGTCTTCCCCACTCCACCCTTACCGCTTATAGCAATCTTCATAAAAACCTTGTTTTTTCCATAATGAAGCTGAGACTTTTAGGGGAAAGTTCTCAGCTCCGACTGCTCGTGTTATCTGGTAATGCCCGAAGTTTAGTTTAGCCGACTGCGAGATAGAAGTCAAGCAAAGTGTCGCCTGTAATGTGTGATTTGACTTAGGTTAATTTACCTGTGCCCGATGAGCGCCAAAGAGTTTACCTGGTCAGTCGGACGCGACAGCCCTAAACCTGTCCGCTCCCCTGCTCTTCTATCAGCTTTTCCCCGTACTCCTGCAGGACATTAGCACGCTCCGCGGACACCTTCTTCGATTCCAGGTAAGCTTTAAGAGCCCGGGCGGGGGTTATTTCTTCGGCTGTCCCCTCCCCCAACCTCACCCGCGTTTCCCGCCTGATTTCCTTGGCGACGGTGAAGTAATGAGCCTCGCTCAAAGCGTTCCTGATATCACTATCCCGGAGTTGCCCTTCCAATTCCGAGGGCAGGCTGAGCTGAAGCCGCACAATAGCATCCTTGATTTTGTCCTGTTGCTCGGCAATGGCTTTGAGCACGGCAGCCGTCGGCTCGATATCATCGGGCTTAATCTCAACGCCTACGGTGACGAAGCGGCGCCCTTCCAGCGGGTGAAAATCGAAGCTAACCCGCCTCCTGCCCGTTTCGCCGTCGGGCTCAATCTCCACCAGGTAAAAGCCCTTTTCGTCATCCGCCTCGCCGAAATCCAGCCTCGCCAGGCTGCCGGCATAAACCACGGGCGGGTTTTCGCTTAAGACCTGGTGCTTATGGATATGCCCCAGGGCGATATAGTCAAAGGCGGGATGAGCCACATTGCTCACCAGCAGGGCGTGCTCTTGACCTACAGTCATAGAATACTCCGAGCCTGTTTTAGCCCTAACCAACGAGACGTGCGCCGCCAGCACGGCCGGCAGTGAGGGGTCGAGCTCTTTGACCTTAGAGGCAATAACCTCGGTCATTGCCGCCTGCAATCGCTGGTTTATCTGCTCGAAGGTCAGGTTCTTGCTATCCTCTTTGGTTAACAGGGCGCTGCGCCTCAGCCAGGGCAGGGAGACGACCTGGGCTATGCCGCTGGCGGTGGGAATTCGATAGACCCCGGGGCGGTTGGAGACATAGACATTTTTCACCGTCAGGGTGTCGAATATCTCGGTGGTGGTGGCTTTGCCAATGGCGTTAGGCAGGTCGTGGTTGCCGATTAAGAGAAATATAGGAATGCCGCCGGTGGAAAGGCGGTTAATCCTCTTGGCGAACTCGCGCTGCTGGGTCTGAGAGGGCTCGCGGCTCTTGTAAGCGTCGCCGCAGAAAAGCACCAGGTCGATTTTGTTCTCGATGGCGTAGTCCACCACTTTGTCGAGGGCTTTGAGGAAGTCCTCAAGGCGTGTGGACAATCCGGTTTCTGGATTTATACGCCCGTAGCTCTCGACGCCGAGGTGCAGGTCGGCAAAGTGGATGATTTTCAACCCCATCTCCCTTTAAAACTTCCTGTATTCGGTCTCAAAACCTGAAATCGGTGTCAGGGAGTCGTGGTGACGAACTTCTTCTTATCTTTTTTACAGATAATCTGTATAGTGTGGCGACCCGACATAGCCGCCGTAGGCATGCCACCGCCCGGGTTGACCCACTGCCCCGCCATGTAGAAATTGTCCAGACCCGGCAGGGTCTTGCTCATCTGCATCAAGAAGGTTTTAGTGGTAATCATCCATCCTTCGTAGCTGCCCTTCCAGTTACCGGTATAACGCACCCAGGTCATCGGGGTAGCCACATCGCGCATTTCTACCTGGGCCGCCAGCCCCGGAAAACGCTTGTCAAGTAGATCAACGACCAAGTCCGCTATCTGCTCTTTCTCCGCCTTGTATCGTTCGGGCTCTTTGTATAATTTCGCCCAGTACTCGTAATTCGTGTTGAACTGGACTATTACCACCGTCTTACCCTCAGGTGCCAGGGTGGGGTCGAAATTGTAAATGAGTACGCTGAGAATTTTCTGTTCTTTACCGGCAATAGTTACAGGTTTCTCCAGAGGGAAAGTGAGACCGCTTACCGAAGGTGGCACATCGTCGAATTTACGTGCCACTCCCAGTCCAACATATACTAATGGCGGAAACAACTGGAGATTGTCATAATAACCACGTATTTTGTCATCGATGTACTTACCGTCAAGCATGTCAAATATAGTTGTACGACCATCGGCGGCTGAGACAACATAATCGGCACGATGTTCCGTACCGTCGGCTAGCCTTATGCCTACGGCCTTATCGTTTTCTACCAGTATTTTTTCTACCCTTGCCTCGCAGTGGAGTTCGCCGCCCAGGTCGAGGTAGCGGCGCTGGATATAGTCGACCAGGGCCAGGGCGCCCCCAATAACATAGCCGGCTGCCTTCTGATCTTGCAAGGCGAGAGTCATAGGCCTGACTAACATGGGCATATCGGCTAAGCTACCCGTGGGGTCTATGTCGACAACCTTACGAAGTAAGGGATTTTTGAATCGCTGAGCGTAGTCGGCTGTGGTAATTTTACCCCACTTTCTTACGAACCTCAGGAACGGCAGCATTTTAATCATCTTGATACTGTCGAGTAAGCTGTAAAGCTCCTGGGGCTTATCTACCGGCATGTCGTATCTCGTACAATCGCGTATTGCTTTGGTGAACTCACGAATGACGGCTTCGTCCTCCGGAGCCAGTTCCATCATCTGCCGTTCCAGACGGTCGATATCGGAATATAGGGTAAAAACCTTACCACTTTCATCTTCAATGAGACTATACTGGTCATGATTGAAGACCTGCCACTCCTGCGCTGCCCCCAGCTCTTCCCAGAACCTGTAAAAGCTAGTTCCCGGTTTGGTGCCCATCAGCCAGTTCATGGCACCGTCGATGGTGTAGCCCTTGCGTTTCCAGCCAGTGCAGACACCGCCAGCTATCTTGTGCATTTCAAAGATAGATGTACGGTAGCCGTTCATCCGGCCGTAACACCCTGCCGCTAGGCCGGTAAGCCCCCCCCCGATGATGATAATTGATTTTTCAGCCACATTCCTACCCACCCTTCCATATCTTGCCCCCCTCGGGCAAAACGAAGAGGTCTTCCCCGTCCAGCTTGGCCTGCAGCGTGTTCTTCAGGCTCTCGATGGGCACCCGTATCTGTCGCAGGCTGTCGCGCTCGCGGATGGTAACCTGCTTGTCCTCCAGCGAATCGAAGTCGATGGTGACGCAAAACGGCGTGCCGATTTCGTCCTGGCGGCGGTAGCGCCGCCCGATTGACTGGGCTTCGTCGAAGCTGGTCATCCAGTGCTGGCGCAGCTCGGCATAAACCTCTTTAGACAGTGGTGCCAGCGTCTCCTTGCGGCTCAGGGGCAAGACGGCTACCTTGATGGGGGCTATGGAGGGGTGGAGGTGAAGTAGCACGCGGATTTCGCCGTCGGCGACATCTTCATCGTAGGCATCGCAGAGCACGGCTAAAGCAGTACGGTCAACGCCCGCCGAAGGCTCGATGATATAGGGGACGATATGCTCCTTGGTCTCCTCGTCGTAGTAGTTCAGGCCCTTGCCGCTGGATTTGGCGTGCTCCACCAGGTCGAAGTCGCCGCGATTGGCGATGCCCTCCATCTCCGCCCAGCCCATCGGGTAGAGGTAGTTAATGTCGTAGCACTCCCGCGCGTAGTGCGCCAGCTCTTCTTTAGTATGCTCACGCAGCTTCAGATTCTCTTTCTTGATGCCCAGGCTCACGTACCAGTTGAGGCGTTCCTCGACCCAGTAGTCGAACCACTCTTTATCCGTCCCCGGCTTAACGAAGAATTCTATTTCCATCTGCTCGAACTCGCGGCAGCGGAAGATAAAATTGCCCGTGGTGACCTCGTTGCGGAAGGACTTGCCTATCTGGGCGATACCGAAGGGCAGCCGTTTGCGGGTGGTATTGAGCACGTTCTCAAAGTTGACGAACATACCCTGCGCCGTCTCCGGGCGCAAATAGACGATATTAGCTTCGTCCTCGACAGGCCCGATAAAGGTCTTGAACATCAAATTGAATAGCTTGGGCTCGGTTAGCTCGCCGCCGCAGTCAGGGCACTTGTCGCTCTCCAGCTCATCGCTGCGCCAGCGCTTGTGGCAGCTCTTGCACTCCACCAACGGGTCGCTAAAGCCCTCGACATGCCCGCTGGCTTGCCAGACCTGGGGGTGCATCAGTATGCTGGCGTCCAACCCCACCATGTCGTCGCGCTGCTGCACCACCGCCCGCCACCACGCCTGTTTTATATTACGTTTTAGCTCCACTCCCAGCGGCCCGTAGTCCCAGCAGCTGGACAAGCCCCCGTAGATTTCGCTGCTGGGGAAGATGAAACCGCGCCGACGGCAGAGAGAAACGAGTTTTTCCATATCAACGGCTGGCCTGGATTCGGTCACTAGCTCGCTCCTTTAAGGATTACGCCACCCGGCCCGCTCTCGCCTCATCGCCCGGGTAAAGACCACCCCGATAACAATACCCCCCACCACCATAACAACCAGAGCCAATATCCACAAAGCCGGCAGGTGAATCTGGTATGCATTGTAAACAAAAATATCGGCCATTGCAAAGCCGAAGACAATCTGGGGCAGGGCTACCATATTCCCCATGAGGGCGACAATGGTCCTGGGGTTTGTCTTTGTCCCCTCCTTAGGCCAGGAGCGAGCCGCCAGCCGGGCCATCAGCCAGGCAAGAGCCAGCGCCACCAGCGTGAGCAAGAGCTGGGGCAGCAGCGCCAGGACCATAACCATCTGTCGGTTGAGCCAGCTGTCGGGCTCACCGGCCTCGAAATGGACGGCGACCTCGGCGGGAAGCAGGTGGTAAAAGTAGGCGGTCAGAGCTACCATCAGGAGGAAAACCACCAGCGGGATGGCGGCATAGTTCCAGCGGAAGGACAGCCCTTCTTTGGTAGTTATATTCTTACTCTCTAGCCGTTAAAGATAGGGGGCTAACACCTTCATCGGTGATACGATGTTTCCCGATAAAGCCAGCTCCTTGGCGGGAATCCCCATGGCGACCCCGATTAACTGGGTGACGAAGAGCACGGGGATGTTGTAGTGGGTATGGAACTGGCTGTTGACCACGCTCTGGTAGGCGTCGAGGTTAATCTGGCATAAGGGACAGGGGGTAATCAGGCACTCCGCCCCGTGCTCGGTGGCGTTTTTCAGCAGCTTATTGACCAGTCCCAGGGCAATCTCCTGCTCGGGCATGACCAGCGAGCTGCCGCAGCAGCGCGCCTTCATTTCCCAATCGACGTCTTCCGCGCCCAGGCTGGTGATAATCTCGTCCAGCGAGTGGGGGGATTCGGGGTCGTCGAAGCCGTCGGGGCGCACCAACTGGCAGCCATAATAAGCGCCCACCTTCAGACCTTTAAGCGGCTTGGTCACTTTGGCGGCGATGCCGTCGGGGGTAATATCAGTATAAAGGACTTCGACAAGGTGGCGCACCTTGACGCCGCCGTCATATTTCATCTTACCCGCCGCCAGCGCCTTGTCCACCTTCTCCTTGAATTCGGGCAGCTTTTTAAGGTGTTTATTGGTCTCGTGCAGGACAACGAAGCAGTTGGAACAGGGGGTCACCAGGTCGAAGCCCGTCTTTTCGGCCAGCGCCAGGTTGCGGGTAGCCATAGCTGCCGCCTCCAGCTTATCCACCGACCAGTAGGGCGTGGAGCCGCAGCAGTTCCAGTCTTCGAGCTCGGCAAGCTCCATGTCCAGCTTCTTGGCTACCGAGAGCGCCGAAATGCCTAGGGGTGAAGCCGTCGCATCCGCCGAACAACCAGGGTAGTAAGTATAGTTTTTCATTAGGCACCTCCCAATTCCCTGGCTTTGTTTAAGATGGCTTTGAGCCCGCTCATTCCCTTGATTCGGCTGGGCCTCAGCGGCAACCGCTTATGCAGGAACAAGCCCAACCCCACCGGCGCCAGTTTGAGGGCGGCAAAGGGGTTGGTCTTCAGGAAAAGCTTAATCATCATGCCCAGCTCGTAGACCCGCCCGTTGCCGCGGGCGGAATCGACGAAGCAGCGGTACATAATCGGCGTGTTGCTCTGCTTGGTGCTCTTACCGCTGCGGATGGCGATAATCTCCAGCGCATGCATGATGTCAGCGGGCTTAATATCCCGCGGGCAGCGCACCGTGCAGGAATAACAGGAGACGCAGAACCACATTGAGTTGCTGGATAGCAGTTCGTCCCTTAAGCCCGCTCGCACCATGGCGATAACCTGCCGCGGCGGGTAATCCCACTGGTTGGCGGTAGGACAGGAGCCAGTGCAAACCCCGCACTGAATACAGGAATTAATCGATTCGCCGCCGGGGATGGAGCAGACCTCGTTAATGAAACTCTCGACGTCGGCAGGGGGGGATTTGACTGTTGTATCAGCCATTTAGACGCCTCCTTTTCTTTATGTCCTAAGGCTGGTTTATACCAGCGCCCCTTCTATCTCAGCCATAAGTTCTTCGACGGTAAAGTGCTTGCCCTTAATGGCGCCGCTGGGACAGGCGGCGACGCAGACGCCACAGCCCTTGCACAGCGTTTCGTTGATTCGGCTCACCATCTTTTCCTCGTCAAAGGAAATGGCGTGGAACGGGCAAAGGTCGGAGCAGGTCTTACAACCGGAGCAAAGCTCCTCGTCGACCTCGGAGGTAGCCGCCTCGATCTCTATGGAGCCGGCGCTAATCATAGCCAGTGCCCGTGCCGCCGCCGCCGAAGCCTGCGCCACGCTGTTGGGAATATCCTTGGGCGACTGGCAACAGCCGACGACGAAAATACCGTCGCTCATGGTAGCCACCGGGTCCAGCTTGGGGTGCTTCTCCAGGAAGAAGCCGTCGGCGCTGCGGCTGATAGAAAACATGTGGGCGACCTCGCCAGCGTCCTCCCTCGGTTGCAGGGCTGTGCTCAAGACCACCATATCCACCGGAACACGGCGCTGACGCCCGATAAGGGTGTCCTCGCCGACGATAATCAGCTTGCCTTCCTCTTCCGGAGTCTCGGCGATGTCGGTTACCTCGCCGGGACGCCCGCGGACGAACATCGTCCCCTCTGCGAGGACGCGGTTATAAAACTCCTCAAAGCCCTTGCCCACACACCTGAGGTCGATATAGAACTCATAGACCTGGCTTCCGGGTACGTGCTCCCTTATCAGGTGGCTCAACTTCATCGAGTACATGCAGCATACCTGCGAGCAATACTCGTGGTAGTTCTCGTCTCGGCTGCCCACGCAGTGGATAATACCCACCGTCTTGGGGTGGGAACCGTCCTTGAGCATCACCTCTCCCGCCGTCGGCCCCGAGGCGTTAATCATCCTCTCGAACTCGAGGGCGGTGAGCACGTTGTCCAGCCGCCCGTAGCCGTACTGGTAAAGTGGAGTCGGGTCAAAGGCATCGAAACCGGTGGCGACGATGATATTGCCCACATCCACCTCTATCGTCTCGTCTACCATATCCTGGTTGATGGCGCCTACCTGGCAGGCCGTGACACACTCCATGCACTCCGAGCAAACGCCGCAGTTCAGGCAGCGCTTAGCTTCCTCGATAGCCGCCTTCTCGTCGAAGCCCAGCTCAACCTCGGCAAAGCCTCCCCGCTTATTCACGTCCAGGGCGGGCATATCCTGCCTCAGCTTGGCGGCCACGCCCTCTTTGGGAACGTCTTTTACCCTCTCCCGCGGAATAGGCCGACCCTCTTTCAGGTCAACACCCCTCAGGTGACGGTCTATAGAGATAGCGGCTTCCTTACCCGCGGCGACAGCGGCGATAACGTCGGAAGGTCCCGAAACCACATCCCCGCCGGCAAAAACGCCGTCGATATTGGTCTGTAGTGTGGCGGAGTCAACGACCACCGTTCCCCACCCCGTGTACTCCAGTCCCTTGGGCAGCACTGCTTTGTCAACACCTTGCCCCACAGCGAAGATGACGTTATCGACGTCCATCTCGAACTCAGAGCCCTTAACCGGTACCGGGCGCCGCCGCCCGCTCTCATCGGGCTCGCCCAGCTCCATCTTGATGCACTTGATACCAGCCACCTTATCACCCTTGGCGATAACCCCAACCGGTGCCGCCAAGATGTGCAGCTTTACGCCTTCCTTTTCGGCTTCGTCAATCTCGCCGCTTTCCGCAGGCATTTCCGCCCGCGAGCGCCGATAAACAATATTAACCTCTTTAACTCCCAGTCGCCTGGCGACCCTGGCAGCATCTATAGCCGCGTTACCGCCGCCGATAACGGCCACCTTTTCCCCGAGACCGATCTTCTTTCCCGAGTTCACCTTGTTTAGAAAATCGAGGGCATGAAGCACGCCCTTGGCATCTTCATTAGGAATACCCATCTTCTGGCTTACCCAGGCGCCCGCCGCCAGGAATATCGCCTGATAGCCCTGATTAAAGATGTCCTCGAACTTCTTCACCGGGCTATTGGTCTTTACCTCCACCCCAAGCTCCTCCACATAGCTGATTTCGTTATCCAGCACCTTATCGGGCAAACGGTATTCGGGGATGCCGTAGCGCAGCAGCCCGCCCGCCTTGGGGGCAGCCTCGAAAACGGTAACCGGGTAGCCTTCCCTTATCAGGTCGTAGGCGCAGGCTAAGCCCGCCGGCCCCGAGCCGATAACGGCTACCTTATCTTCTTTAGTCCTCTCCACCGGGGTGGCTTTCTCCCGCCCCGCGTTCAATTCGTAGTCGGCCATAAAGCGCTTCAGTGAGCGGATGGAAACCGGCTCGTCAATCTTGCCCCGTTCGCAGTCCGTTTCGCAGGGATGAGTGCAAACCCTTCCGCAAACGCCGGCAAAGGGCATAGTCCGCCGCAGTACCCCAAGCGCTTCCTTGAACTTGCCCTGGGAAATAAGGGCGACATAGCCCTGGGCGTTAACTCCCGCCGGGCAGGCCACCCGGCAGGGCGGCAAGCCCCGCTTATCGATAGTAAAGGCGTTGGGCACAGCCTGCGGGAAGGGGCGGTAAATCGCCTTCCTCTGGCCCAGGCCCAGATCAAACTCGTTAGGCACCGTAACCGGGCAAACGGCAGAACACTCGCCGCAGCCGGTGCACTTGTCCACGTCCACGTACCTGGCTTTCTTGGTTATCTTGGCTTTGAAATTGCCCACGTAGCCATCGACACCCGTCACTTCGCTGTAGGACATCAGCTCGATATAGGGGTGAGCGCCCACCAGGCTCATCTTGGGGGTAAGAATACAGGCGGAACAGTCCAGAGTAGGAAATGTCTTGTCCAGCTGTATCATATGCCCGCCGACGCTCGGCTCCTTCTCCACCAGATAGACCTTGTGCTTGGAATCGGCAATCTCCAGCGCCGCCTGGATACCGGCCACCCCACCCCCCACCACCAGGGTATTGGGGTTAACGGGGACTTCTTTTGCCTCCAGCGGCTCCTGGTAGTAAACACGCCTTACGGCGGCGCTCACCAGAGCCTTGGCTTTCTCGGTGGCGGCAGCCGGGTCCTCGGTTATCCAGGAGCAGTGCTCCCTGATATTGGCCATCTCGAAGAGGTAGGGGTTTAAGCCCGACTCCTGGCAGACCCGACGGTAGGTTCGCTCGTGCATCAGCGGCGAACAGGAAGCCACCACAATGCGGTTCAAGCCCATCTCCTTGATATCCTGCCGGATAAGGTCCTGCCCCGGGTCGGAACACATATAGGTATAATGACGAGCAATGGCCACCGCGGGTAAGGTCTTGGCGAACTCGGCAACCGCCTCCACATCCACCTTCCCCGCAATGTTAGTCCCACAATGACAGATGTAAACTCCGATTTTAGGCTCCACTTTGCCCTCCTTTAACTTTTCTGTATCCGGGGGGAAGAATGGATAAACGTGGCTAGGTAAACCAAACTATCTTAACATATGGAAATATCAGGGTCAAGAAAAACAGGTCATTTTGCCCAAGGGAAAAGACGGGACGGCAGCTAGTTCTCGGTGGATAGCTCGTCCAGCTTATCCACCACCCCCTTCTGCCCCATGGCCAGCGTTAGGTCGCTGCGCGTCCTTTCCAACACTCCCCGCACCATGTCGGTGGTATGGCGAAGCCCACCGGTGATGGCGTCGGGGAAGTCCATGGTCACCAGCGTGTTGTAGATATCGTCCATAGCCGCCAGTAATTCCTCCCCGTTGGACAGGTCGCCTTTCCTCAGGCTGTCCAGGAGGTAGCGTCGCAGCTCGCCGACGGCTTCGCCCATTCCCTTCAGGTAGGCAACGACATCGATGCCCAGCCCCTCGGGAGTCGGCAAAGGCTTCCCCGTCGCCAGGGCCAGGGTAATGCTGCCCTCGGCAAATTCTTTTTGGGCGTCCCGGACAAAGCCGGCATAGCCCAGCTCGTTATAAGCCGAACAGGCATGCTCCGCCTCGCCTAAGAGGTTGCGCGCCCCCTTGAGCAGTTCTTCAGCCTTGTCGAACTCTTGGCGGTGGACGGCGCGTATTGCCTGACTGCAATGCCGGATAGCATCACGGCACCGCGGCAACACCTTCTCGCGGGCGACGTCTTTAGCCGTCAGTTCCTCCCTGATTCGGTCGGCGATTGGTTCCAGGTTATCGGTCAATCCCTTCATTTTCCTGCCTCAAAACTGGTTACTATTTTACGGGCGGCTTCGGCGATATCCTTTGCCCCCAGTATAGCGCTAATCACCGCTACGGCATCGGCACCGTTAGCCGCCACCTCAGCCGCGTTGTCTTTATCGATGCCCCCGATAGCCACCAGGGGCAGGCTCACCGCCCCCCTCACCTGCTTTAGCCTCCCCACCCCCACCACCTTGGGCTTTTCCTTTGACTCTGTGGGGTATATCGAACCTACGGCGATATAGTCGGCGCCGTCGGCTTCGGCCGTTTTAGCCTGCTCGACGGTATTCACCGAGCAACCCAGTATCATGTCCATAGGCAACAGTCGTCGGGTTATAGATACAGGCAAGTCTTTTTGCCCCAGATGCAACCCGTCGGCGCCGCTAGCTAAAGCTATGTCGAGGTGGTCGTTGACGATAAAGAGCACGCCCTTTTCGGCGCAGAGCTTCTTTAACTGTTGGGCAATGGGCAGCAGTTCCGCCTTGGCGGTGAGCTTATCGCGTAGCTGTATTGCCCCCACCCCACCCCGAATCAGCTCTTCGGCGACCTTGAGGTGATGGCGTTTGCCCAAAAACTGGCTGTCGATAATGGCGTACAGCCCCACCAGTCGGCTTATCTTATCCTGGCGCGTTAACCTGCCCAGCAACTCCTGCTCTATCGTATAGAGGGCAAAGCGGGCTTCCTTGAACTTATCGGCGTCCAATTGAGGCGTAGTCCCGGGGACCTTGGCCAGCTCCTCCAGTATTCTCAGCGCCTCCTGGACTCTCCTGGCGTTAGCCACCACCGCTATCGGCAGCTCCCTTTGCTTGCCCTCCCCCGCGATTTCGATATCGAAGCCGACGTCGCTTTCGGAGTCGCGGGACTGGATAAGCTGCTGGTTAAAGACTAAATCGCCCCTCAGGATTTCGTGGCGGATGGTCTTGAGCTGCCGGGTCAGCGCCGCGTCGTTAAGCATCATCCGCGCTATTTCTTCCAGCAGGTGAAGCCCCTCGCCGGCACGGTTGAGGTTGGCGTCGATAATGCGCTGTCTCTGATTTGACATCGGCTTTGCAGCTAATTCTAGCATAGCCGCCTTAAAGATAAAAGCGTCAGTCCTCGCCCACGGCGTTCTCGATTAGCTCTATGCGCGAGGGCTTATTATTCTGACCTAGCTCTATGGCGACGACGTCGATGCGCCATAGCTGAGGCAGTTTATCGTGCGCCTGCTGGTAGCGGGCGGCAACCGACCTCAATCTCTCCCTCTTATCGGCGGTTATGGATTCTTCCGGGATGCCGAACTCAAGGCTGCGCCTGGTCTTTACCTCGATAAAGACCAGGTAATCATTATGCTCGGCGACAATGTCGATTTCGCCCTCGGGGCAGCGGTAGTTGGTCTCGCGGATGTGATAGCCCCGTTTTTTGAGGTAATCCTTAGCCAGCTTTTCACCCAGTATGCCTGTTTCTCGGCGCTTCATTTAACTCTACAGCTGCACGTATTTCTTGGGCTCGGCCGCTGTCTGAAAACTCCAGACGTAGGCGGCCCCTTTGAGCCGGAAGACCCCCATGGCTTCGTAGCCCCCTTCGGCTACCCGCTCCTTTAAGAACGAGCGCTGCACGATTATCTCTTTCTTCAACTTCATATCATCCACCGGTTCCACCGCGCCGCTTACCCTTATCTGGACGCCGTCCTTGGCGTTGAAGAAGCAAAGCTCCACGTTAGGATTGGCCGCCATTTGTTTATAGACGTCTTTGAAGGTGCCGGTCTCGATGATGATACCGTCCTCGTCGGCGCTGACCATGCCCATGGCGCGCACGTGCGGCTTATCCCCCTCCAGCGTCGCCAGGTAGCAGGTCGGGTTGGCGTTCAGAAAATCCAGTATCTCGCTCTTGTTCATCCCGGTTCTCCTTTCCTCTTAAAATATCCTTGCTGAATAGTCCCTGCGTTACCTCCCTCACCGGACGGAAGGTTCGGCGGTGGATAGGGCAGGCGCCCAACCGCGAAAGGCAGGCGACGTGCTGACGGGTGCCGTAGCCCTTGTGCCGGGCCATTCCGTAGCCGGGATAGAGCCTGTCGAACACCACCATCATCCGGTCACGGGCTACCTTAGCGATAATAGAGGCGCAGGCAATGGAAAAGCACAGGTTATCGCCGTGGGTAATGCCCTTCTGGGGCAATTTTAGCCAGGGCAGGTGCATATAGTCGATGAGCAATGATTCCGGGGAGGGTGAAAGCCGCCCTATGGCCTGCTTCATGGCAAATCGGGTGGCTTGGATGATGCCATGGCCATCTACTATGGAGTGCGGCGCCATCCCCACCCCCACCGCAACGGCTATTTCATAGATATGGTAATAGAGTAACTCGCGTTTAGCGGGAGTGAGCAGTTTGCTGTCCCTCACCCCATCGAGTTGAGCGGCATCTAAAGAAGCGGGCAGGATAACGGCGGCGGCGACCACCGGCCCCGCCAGCGCCCCCCGCCCCACCTCGTCGACGCCGGCGATGAGGCGATAGCCCTGCGCCGCCAACTGCTCTTCTTCAATAAATGACGGCATCTATTATACCCCCACCTAATACTTCGTCGCCCTGGTAGAAGACCACCGATTGCCCCGGTGCCATCGCCGACTGTGGCTCGACAAAGCGTACTTCAACCCCATCGTCTCCAGGATAGAGTTCGGCGGCGGCTTCGGGCGCTTTATAGCGAATTTTGGCTGTTATCTCCATCGGCTCTGGCGGAGATTTGCCCGAAACCCAGCTTAAGCTGCGGGCAACTAGCACATTATGTAAAGCCTGCTCCCTGCTTCCCACCGTGATTCTATTGCTCTCCGCATCTATTTTAAGCACGTAAAGCGGCTCGTCCGAAGCTATTCCCAGGCCCTGTCTCTGGCCGATTGTATAGAGGGCTAAACCCCCATGTTCGCCCAAAACCTTACCGTTTATGTCAACTATTTCCCCTGCTTTGAGGGGTATATGCTCGGCGATAAATGACCGGTAATCGTTATCAGGGATAAAGCAGACATCCTGGCTGTCGTGATGCCCGCTGGCGGGCAAATTCAGCTCCCTGGCTATGCTCTTGACCCTTTCCTTGGTCAATTCGCCCAGCGGCAGGAGCAAATGTCGCAGTTGTTCCTGCCCTAAACTATACAGAAAGTAGGACTGGTCTTTGGTTATGTCAACCGCTTTCTTCAGTTTATAGCCCTCTTGGGTAGCCTCAACACAGGCATAATGCCCCGTAGCGAAGTAGTCTGCTCCTGTCTCCAGCGCCCCCTCCAGGACAATGCTAAACTTTATATATTGATTGCAGGCAACACAGGGGTTCGGAGTTCGTCCCCGACCATACTCCTGACAGAAGTAGTCGATGACCAGCTGCTTGAATTCCCTCTCCAGGTCTAGCTTATAAAGCGGCATATCCAGTAGCTTACAGGTGCGCTCCAAACCGGCCAGGTTATTAGACATAATGTCCGCTCCCAGCCCCATGTGGATGCCGCTGACCTCATAACCGGCCTGCTTCAGCAATACCGCCGCCACCGACGAGTCCACTCCCCCACTCATGGCTACGGCAACCCGCTTTTGTTTCATTCTCAGCCCCCTTCGGTAAGAAAGGCCCAAACGTCTTCACTGAACCGACGGCTGTTACTAAACATGGCATTGTGCCCAAACCCTTCATAGAGAACCAGCCTGGCATTGGCTATCCCCTCTGCCGTCTCAGCAATGGGATAGAAGTAGTCTTCATCACCGCCGATGACCAGGGTGGGCATTTTGATATCGGCTAACCGCCTCATGAAGTCGTGCTTGTCCTCGGCTTCGATTTCCACCAGACCGTCCGAGGGGTCTTTGGGCGCGCCCATAGCGCCGAAAAGCCACATCAGGCACTTAAAAAGGTACTTCTTAAAGCCTCTGGGGTAAACACCGGTCATAATAGTAGCGTAGGCCGCCCGCCACTTGCGCTGGCGCGCCAGGTCAGCCATACGCCTCTGCAATTCCGCGCCTTGTTCCGTCAAGCGATAGCCGGACAAAGCCAATACCAGGCGGCGGACAAGCTCCGGATGGTCGATAGCGAAGTACTGCGCTATGGCCCCTCCCGTCGATACCCCCATTACATCAACAGGCGCGCCTATCTCCTCCCTTATCATAACGGCGTAGTCGTTGGACATATCACGCAGCGAATAGCCCTCAGGCAGTCCCGGCTTTCGGCTAACTACATGGACGGTAAAGTCCCGCGCCAGGCGCTTAAAGTTAACCTTCGTCATGCGGAGATTGAACCCCGACGGCGGCTTGTGGTCGAAGTCCAGCCCCCCGAAGACAACCAGCTTACGGGAGCTGTTGCCCATACGCACGTACGGCAGTCCGTTCTGGGAATACCCCGTTTCTAGCTCGGTCTTTGCCATCGAGCACCTCTCGTATCGCTATATAGAATCGTCAGTGGAACAATATGGTAGTTTTTTTAATCTCGGGGAAGCAGTCGGCTCACCCGCGGCCAGATAATCTCGGCTATTTTAGCTCTGGACTGGCTGGCGTCCACCACCAGCCACCGCTGCGGCTCGTCAGCCGCCAGCTTAAGGTAGCCCTCCCTTACCCTGTGGTGGAAGGCTATGGCTTCCTGCTCGAAGCGGTCCCGTTTATCCGTTCCCTTGCGGGCAAAACACACCTCAACCGGTGCATCCAGGAGTACGGTCAGGTCAGGCGTCAAGCCCTGGGTAGCCGAGCGATTTACCGCCTTGACCATGGCTAAGTCCAGCCCCCGCCCGTAGCCCTGATAGACGGTGGTGGAATCGGCATAGCGGTCGCTGATAACCACCTTGCTGCTTTTCAAGGCAGGCTGGATGACCTCAGCTACCAGTTGGGCACGGGAGGCGTTAAACAGCATCAGCTCGGTCAGCGGTGATATATCGGTATCCTGCGCCCATTTCAGCCAGCGGCTTATTCTCCGGCCAAAGGGGGTGCCGCCGGGCTCGTGGGTCAGCAGGACAGGGACAGCCATCTTGGATAGTCTTCGGTAAAGCGCCTTAGCCTGGACGCTCTTGCCACCCCCCTCCCCTCCCTCAAAGGTAACGAACAGGGACATTTAGTGCCTCTCCTTCGGGTCTTTATTTCCGCAGTTCGGCATACAGGGGGTCTATCTTAATAGCTTTTGAGTAGGAATCCTCCGCGGCATATTTCTTCCCCATTATTTCCAGGACTACCCCTTTGTTATACCAGGCATCGGCATTTTGCGGGTCCAGCTCGAGGGCTTTATTAAAAGCTTCCAGCGCTTCCTCATACCTTTTAAGCATAGCCAGGGCGCTCCCCCGATTATGACGAGCCGCCGCATCTTGCGGGTTTATCTCAACGGCTTTATCAAAAGCGTCCAGCGCTTCCTCATACCTTTCCAGCTCTTTAAGAAGCATCCCTTTGTTATACCAGGCAGCCGAATTTCGTGGACTTATTTCAAGAGCGGCGTCATAGATATCGAGCGCTTCCTCATACCTGCCCAGTTGCTTAAGGACATCCCCTTTGTTACACCAGGCATTGGCATCTTGCGGATTTATCCCCGTGGCTATAATAAAAGCTTCCAGTGCTTCTTCATACTTGCCCAGCTTGCCCAGAACGACTCCTTTGTTATACCAGGCTCCGTCAAATTGCGGGTCTATCTCAACAGCCTTGCTATAAGCATCCAAGGCTTCTTCATATTCGCCAAGCGTGGTCAAGGCAACACCCTTTTTATTCCACTCCTCGGCTGTCATCTTATCTTCCATTAGCTACCCCTCAACCCTTATAAATCCTCACCCTCCGGTTCGGGTCCTTGCCCGTGCTCTGTGAAGCCAGTTGGCTGCGCTGGGCGAGCAGGTGTTGAAGTCTCCGTATATAGGCGCTCTGCGGACTGAGTTCTACCACCCCCTGCCCATTCCTCACCCGTCCGACGGCTTCTTCAGCCTCACCGAGGGCAAGCTTAAGCCTGTTTTGCTTCTCGGCTCCGGCCCTGGGATAGACGGTATCCAGCAGTTGCCTGATTTGAGCCGGTGTGTTGCTCCTGAGGACGTAGATAGGCAGCTTCAAGGCTTCGGCGTCGCTGACCTTTTGCGGTTTGCGCCGATAGTAAGCTTTAGAGATGACAAACAGGTCGGCTTCCTTTAAGTTCCCCGCGACCTCGGGGCTTAAACGCATATCCTTAGCTACCTGTTCTATTCGCCCCCGATTCACCCCGAAGAGGTAGAGCTTGGGCATAGCTTTGCTGGCGACTTGCGCTTTGATGGGAATGGGTCTTTGCCTGGCCGCTGGCTCCTCTTTTCGGCTTTTAACCTCCCCCGACTCGTCGAGCCAGCGCACCTCGGCAGCTATAGGCGTGCCCCGCAGCAGGACGTCAACCGCCTCACCGACATCGGGGTGAATAGCCACCTTGTCCCAGTCCTGTATCTCAACCACGATATCGAAGGTGGGCGCTGACGTCCGCTCTAATATGGATTTCTGGGTGCCCCTGCGCTTGGCTTCTTCATCGCCCAGCGTTACCGTCTGAATACCGCCGATGAGGTCGGCCAGGGTGGGGTTCATCATCAGGTTCTCCAGCGTATTGCCGTGAGCCGTGCCCACCAGTTGTACCCCCCGTTCGGCGATAGTCCGCGCCGCCCGGGCTTCAAGCTCGGTGCCTATCTCATCGATGACGATTACCTCGGGCATGTGGTTCTCCACAGCTTCAATCATCACCGCGTGCTGCATGGTGGGCGTAGTTACCTGCATCCGTCGCGCGTGTCCGATAGCGGGGTGGGGAATATCGCCGTCGCCGGCAATCTCGTTGGAGGTATCCACGATGATGACCCGCTTTTTCATATCGTCGGCAAGCACGCGGGCTACCTCGCGCAGCATGGTGGTCTTGCCCACCCCCGGCCGTCCCAAAAGAAGGACGCCCTTGCCCGATTGAATAAGGTCTTCGATAACCTTTATCGTACCGAAAACAGCCCGGCCCACGCGGCAGGTCAGCCCGATAATGCGCCCCTTGCGGTTGCGGATGGCCGAGATACGGTGCAGCGTGCGCTCGATGCCGGCGCGGTTGTCATCGCCGAAGCTGCTCACCCGCGAGGCTACATAGTCGATGGCTTCCTCATCGACCTCTTTAGAGCCAAGGACCACCTCCCGCCTTAAGAAACGGGCTTGTGGGGTTCGCCCCAGGTCGAGGACTACCTCCAGAAGCTCACTGATATCCTTCTGTCGGCGCAGCGACTGGCGTATATGTGACGGCAGAATGTCAACCATCGCCTCCAGGTCGTCGGTGATTACCTTCTGCAAGATGCCTCCTTAAAGACTCACTTGCGTCCCGCCACAATCTCCAGAAAATACTGGTGGAATCTCAGGTCGTCGGTCAGTTCGGGATGAAAAGCCGAAACGAGTAGCTTGCCCTGACGGGCGGCAACAACGGTGCCGTCGGCCAACTGGGCTAATATCTCCACCTTGCCGTTTACCCGCTCGATTAAGGGGGCGCGAATGAACACGGCGGGAAAGGGCTTTTCCCCCAGCACCGGTATGGAAAGCTCGGTCTCGAAGCTATCTACCTGCCGGCCGAAGGCGTTGCGCTTAACGATTATGTCCATCACCCCCAGAGGGGCTACATCCTGGTCGGAATTCTTAGTCGAGAGTAGTATCATGCCCGCGCAGGTGCCGAATACGGGCGTTCCGTTCTGAGCGAGGCGTTTTATCTCCTCGGCCAGGTTAGAGCCAAGCATCAGCTTACTGATGGCGGTGCTCTCCCCGCCGGGAATAATAAGCCCGTCCAGGCCGTTAAGTTGCGGAGCCAGTCGGACGGGCAAAGCCTCTACCTTCAGTCGGCTTAATGCAGCTATGTGTTCAATAAAGGCTCCCTGCGAGGCAAGGACGCCAATTCTCATATTACCATCCTCGTTGTGCCAGCAGTTCTTCGGTGGGAATTTGCTTTATATCTAATCCGGGCATGGCTTCTCCCAGATTCTTGGAAACCTCGGCAATGATTTTGGGGTCTTGATAGTGGGTGGTAGCCTCGACGACGGCCTTGGCTCTGACCTCGGGGTCGCTGGACTTGAAGATGCCCGAGCCGACGAAAACGCCATCGGCACCAAGCTGCATCATCAGGGCGGCATCGGCCGGTGTCGCCACCCCACCCGCCGCAAAGTTGACCACGGGCAGCTTGCCTATTTTATGTACCTCGGCTACCAGCTCGAAGGGGGCTTGCAGCTCCTTAGCCGCTGCCATCAGCTCATCCTGAGGGGTGTTCACCAGCTTACGGATACCGTCCATTACCGCCCGCATGTGCCTCACCGCCTCGACGATATTACCGCTGCCGGCCTCGCCCTTGGTGCGAATCATAGCCGCTCCCTCCCCGATTCTCCTTAATGCCTCACCCAGGTCACGGCAGCCGCAGACGAAGGGGACCTTAAAATCGTGCTTCCAGACGTGATGACTTTCGTCGGCCGGGGTCAATACTTCGGACTCGTCTATATAGTCCACGCCCAGGGCTTCGAGCGCCTGAGCCTCGACAAAGTGCCCGATACGGCACTTGGCCATCACCGGTATTGATACCGCCTTCATAATGGCCTCGATGACGGTGGGGTCGGCCATACGGGCCACGCCACCAGCGGCGCGAATGTCGGCGGGCACTCTCTCCAGCGCCATCACGGCGCAGGCGCCCGCCTCTTGAGCAATACGGGCATGCTCGGGAGTAACCACGTCCATAATCACCCCGCCTTTAAGCATCTGCGCCAAGCCCGTCTTCACCTTCCAGGTTCCGGTTTCCATATTCTTATCCTGCTTTCCACTCTGACTTCTCATAGTCGTATTTTACTCTTGTTTGATTTTTTTATCAATCTAGAGCGGCCTCTTTCCCGGCACACCGGGGCGGCGGGGATATTGTTCTGGCGTGGGCGATATTTTATCGATGACGACCAGGCAGCGCTCGTCGGCGAACTCTTCAATTTCAATCCTTTTTGTCTCTCGCAGCCTACCGCCCAACGTATCAATCGCTTTACCAGCAAGATTAACCTCTTCGTCAACATTCCCCTTCTTTTGGGCAATAAAGCTGCCGCCGAGAGCGCAAAAGGGCAGGGTCAATTCCACCAGCGTCGGCAGTGGCGCCACCGCCCGCGAAAGCACCAGCTCGAATTGCTCCCGATACCGGGGCACATGGGCGATTTCTTCCGCCCGCCCGACTACAATTTCAACATCGTTTAATCCCAGCTTCTGCCTGATGTGATGCAAGAAGGAAACTTTTTTAACCGTAGCCTCCAGCAAGACAAGCTTTATATCGGGAAAAGCAATCTTGAGCGGTATTCCGGGCATACCCGCGCCCGTGCCAACATCAATGACGCTATTGCCTTTAGTTGGCTTGCCGACTAAGCTCACGGTGAGTGAGTCGAGGAAGTGTTTTAGCTGCACCTCCTCGTAATCGATGATAGCGGTCAGGTTTATCTGCTGATTCCAGTCAACCAGTTCGTGATAATAGGCATCGAACTGCTCCAGTTGGGCGGGAGTAAGCTCAATGCCCAGCTTCTCCGCACCAGCCTTTAGTTTCTCCATACACGAATTATACCACCACCCCACCCCTTTTTTAATCTATTCCCCTACCCCACCTTGTTTAGCGTACGTTGTTTTGTCCCACCCAACCCACCCTATAAGGGTGGTTCCCCTTATATATCCTCCTGTAGGATTACGCTCAACCCCACCCCAGTTTTATATCTTTTCCCACCCACCACCCTTTTAAGGTAAAGAGGGGCTATGCCCCTCTTAGACACCCCTCAAAATGGATGTGGGAGAGAAGTATATAGAGGTTACACCTCTGTAGGGTGGGTATTGGGTGGGATGAAAAACCTTGGAGGGGAAAGGTGTGGGGTAAAAACATTTTGCATTTCACCCTCTTTTTATGCTATATTTTTCACATAGAGATAAATTAAATAATTCCGCTAGGGGTGCTATAAAAGGCTGAGAGGCGGTTAGCGCCAACCCTATGAACCTGATCTCGGTAATACGAGCGGAGGGAAGCAGCAATGAAAGAAGCCGAGGGTTTAGTTTAACCGCCAAAAACCCTTGGTTTTATTGTTTTTGGGGAGGCAGCTATGACACAACTGGAACTGGCAAGAGAGGGCAAGATTTCCCCGCAGATGAGCCTGGTAGCCAAGAACGAAGGAGTAGAGGCGGAGGTCATTCGGCGGGGGGTGGCTGAGGGCACAATCGTCATTCCCGCCAATATCAATCATAAAAACCTCGTCCCCGGCGGCATCGGGCAGGGAATCAAGACCAAGGTCAACGCCAATATCGGCACCTCCTCCGATTTCGGCGATATGGACACCGAGCTGGAAAAGCTCAAGGTGGCTGCCGACAGCGGCGCCGATACCATTATGGACCTATCCACTGGAGGCGACATATCGGCTATTCGGTGCTCTATCATTGCCGCCAGCACCCTACCCATAGGCACGGTGCCCGTCTATCAGGCCGGTATCGAAGCCATCGCCCGTCACGGCGCTATCGTCAAGATGACCGTGGATGAGCTTTTCGCCGCTATTGAAGAGCACGCCCGCGACGGCGTCGATTTTGTGACCGTGCACTGTGGTGTCACCCGTTCCGCCGTCGATAAGCTAAGGCAGCAGGGCAGAGTGGCTGACGTGGTCTCGCGGGGCGGAGCCTTCCTCATCGGCTGGATGCTCCACAATGACTGTGAAAACCCCCTCTACGAAAATTACGACCGCCTGCTGGCGATAGCTAAAGAGTTCGATGTCACCCTCAGCCTGGGTGACGGCATGCGCCCCGGCTGCCTGGCCGACGCCACCGACCAGGCTCAGGTCGAGGAACTGCTGGCTATCGGCGAACTGGTTGACAGAGCACGACAGGCTGGGGTGCAGGCGATGGTCGAGGGCCCCGGGCACCTGCCCTTAAATCATATCGAAGCCAACGTCAAGCTGGAAAAGGCTATCTGCAAAGGTGCGCCCTTCTATGTTTTGGGCCCCCTGGTAACCGATATCGCCGCCGGCTACGACCACATCACCGGGGCTATAGGCGGGGCTATCGCCGCCGCCGCTGGCGCCGACTTCCTGTGCTACGTAACCCCCGCTGAGCACCTCTCCCTACCCGACCCAGATGACGTCAGGCAGGGCGTTATCGCCTCGCGTATCGCCGCCCACGCCGCCGACATCGTTAAAGGAGTCTCGGGCGCTGCCGAACAGGATAAAAAGATGGCCATCGCCCGCAAGAAGCTGGACTGGGAAGAGCAAGCCCGACTTTCTTTAGACCCCACGCTGGCTCGCCGCGTTCACGGCAAGCACACCTCCACCGGCTCGGCCTGCAGCATGTGCGGGCAGTTCTGCGCCATGGAACTAGTGGAAAAGTATTTAAATATCCCGGCAATCAAGTGCTAGTTAGAGAGAGGAGAGTTTAAGATGCCGTTATTTCACCCGACACGGGAAGGGGAAGTCACCAGGGCTATCGTCAGTAGCTTCCTCAAGCAGTTCGAAGAATACGTCGAAAGCGATGTCATTATCGTCGGCGCCGGCCCTGCCGGGCTGGTGGCCGCCCGCGACCTGGCTAAGGCCGGGCTCAAGGTCGTGATTATAGAGCGCAACAACTACCTGGGCGGCGGCTTCTGGGTCGGCGGCTACTTTATGAATAAGTTTACCTTAAGGGCGCCCGCCCAGGAGTTTCTCGACGAGCTGAAGGTGCCATACTCTCCGGCGAGCGAAGGCTTATATGTAGCCGACGCCCCCCACGCCTGCGCCAGCCTCATTGCCGCCGCCTGCGATGCCGGAGCCAAGATTTTCAGCCTGACCTATGTCGAGGACATCGTCGTCCGCGCAGACAAGCGAATCGCCGGGGTGGTGGTCAACTGGAGCCCGATAAACCACCTCCCCAAAGAGGTTGCCGCCTTAGACCCCGTCCCCCTGGAGACAAAGGTGGTCATTGACGCCACCGGCCACGAGGCCGAGGTCATCAAGAAGCTGGTACAGCGGGACATGCTCAAGGTGAAAGGGGAAGGCGCTCTCTGGATTGAAAAATCGGAAGAAGCGGTCGTCGAGCGCACCAGCGAGGTCTATCCCGGATTGATTGTGGCCGGCATGGCGGTAGCCAGCGTTTACGGGCTGCCCCGCATGGGTCCCACCTTCGGCGGCATGCTCTTCTCCGGACGAAAAGCCGCCGAGGTCGCCCTGAAGATTGTGAAAGGGTCTCAAGATGGATAACACCAGCCAAAATCCTAACTTAAACGAAGCCGCCATTAGCTTTCTGGCCACCCTTTCCCCTAAGGAAGGCGAGGCTGGACAGCAGGCGATATACGGATTCGTGCGCTGGTACGGCGGGGAGCGCCCCTTCGCCGAACTCACCCCCCGCGAGGTATCTGACTACGCCGCCCGGCTATCGTCGTTACACACCAGCTATCTAAGCAACCTTGAGACGGTACGAGCCTTTTTAGCCTATGCCCGGAAGCAGGGCTGGAATAAAGCCAACCTGGCAGCTCAGCTCAAGCCCAAGAAGACGAAGTCCGGCCTACTCTCCCCATCAAGGCGGATGCAGACTACTTCTCTAACCAGGCAGGGCTATGACAAGCTTAAAGCCGAGTTAGCCGAACTCAAGAGCCGACGGCCCAAGATCATCGAAGATATGCGGCGGGCGGCGGCGGACAAGGACTTTCGTGAAAATGCGCCCCTGGATGCCGCTAAGGAGGAAAGAGGCTATCTGGAAGGGCACATTATGGAGCTGGAAGCAATCCTGAAATCGGCGACTATCATTGATGAAAAACAACAAGCCGCCCCCAAGGTCAGCGTGGGGAATAGCATCGTCCTGCGCGACGAAACCTCCGGCGAGGAGCTACGCTATACCATCGTCAGTCCCCGCGAGGTTGACCCGACCCGGGGCAAGATTTCCAGCCACTCCCCCATAGGCAAAGCCGTTATCGGGCGCACCGAGGGCGATACTGTGGAGATAACGGCGCCGGCAGGCAAGCTGCGCTACCAGCTGGTACAAATTGAGCACTAGACGCCCGTCAAGCTAAACCCCGGCCAAAGGGTAGCTATAAATCGGCTAATAGGGTATATTTAATCCGGAGGAAAGATGGAGAGCCTGCCTAAGATGGGGCGGATTTTCGGGGTTAGCGTACGCTTGCACTATACCTGGATGCTGGCTTTTGCCCTGATAACCGCCATCATGGTGACCCAGTTCCCCGAGGCACTTCCCTTATGGCAAAGGGTAATCCTGGGCTTGGTCACCGGTCTGCTTTTCCTCATATCGGTAAGCATCCGTTCATTTATCATCAGCCTGGTAGCTATCAACAGAGGCATTCCCATAAAACGCATCACCCTATTCGTCTTCGGCGGGGGGGCCGAGATAAGCAAAGAGGCTACTCGCCCCATTCTTGAGTTGCTGATAGCGGCGACGGGGCTTTTGTCCACCCTATTGCTGTGCGGTATCTTCTACGGGATTTACGCCATACTGTTCAACACCGGCAGCGTGGTGGCTTATGTGCTCATCCAGTGGCTATCTTATATCTTCTTCATGCTCTTTCTATTCCACTTAATTCCCGGTTACCCCCTGGATGCCGGCATGCTCCTGCGGGCGCTGTTCTGGAAAGTCACCGGTGATTATGACCGTTCCACCCGCATCGCCAGCCTGATCGGCTGGACTATCGGCCTACTCACTATCGCTGGCGGAATTCTACTGCTGATTACGGAACAGCAATGGTTCAACGGGCTGACGTTAGTGGGTATAGGGTGGGTCCTGCAGTCCGCCGCCGCTCGTAGCCGCCGTCGGGCCATCCTGCGTGAAGCCCTGCAACCGGTCAAGACCGAGGATATAATGACCCGGGAGTGCCCCCTCATCAGCACCCAGTCCACCGTCAGCCAGCTCATCCGCGACCATATCCTGGCAACCGGCCAGCGCTATTGCCTAATCGTCAACGGCGATAAACTAGAGGGCATAGTGACGATAGAAAATGTAAAACGGGTATCGAAAAAGCATCGGGGCTCTCATCTGGATAAAATCATGACCCCCATCAGCGAGCTTAAGCTCGCCTACCCCCAACAATCGGCTGCCAGCGTGCTCGGTCAAATGGATGAGCAGTGGGTCGACCACATGCCGGTCGTGGAAAACGATAAAATAATCGGTATCGTATCGCGGGAAAGCCTGGTGCACCTGGCACAGACTCGAAACGAGCTGGGAGTCTAAGCAGCGCCGTTCCTACGACGGAGAATCGATAAGCAGCTCGTCAATGATTTGCCTCTCCCTGGGTTCCGCAGCATAGACTCTCCACTCCGCCCGGAACCAGCGGAAGGGGCTTTCCGCATGCGACACCGCTCGCATCCTCACGTCGCGGAGGTCATCGTTCAGCCAGGACACCACCTTGATACCGGTCAGCGGCGTGCCGGTGAATATCTCGACCTCGTAACGGTCGCGCTCGACCCCTTCGGGCAACAACCCCTGCCGATAAATTTCCCAGTCCACCTTGACGCGATTACGGGGGGCGGCTCTGGTTAATATATAGAGCTGACAATCCCGGGCGTCGGAAGGGGAAAACCAGAATACATTATCAACGCCTGTAAAAAAGAGGAAGGGGTCTACCACTTCAACATGGTAGTTACTGCGCAGACTCCCTTCCGGGCACTCCCCCACCACATCCTGCCATTCCCGCCACCAGAAATAGGACTCGTTCATATGCTCCAATCGTCCGCTATCCACCAGAACGCCGCCCAGGATATCGTCCCAGTAATCCGTCCCCAGCAGCAAGTTAGCCTTGTGTTCGAAGGTGCCGCCGCGGACAATGACCGAGCAGTCTATAGTCCCGCCGAAGATATATTTGAGGATTTGCTCGGCAATAAAGCCGGACACCACCTCCGACTCTTCGTAATCACTGTGACCGTGCTGCCCGTAATAGACAACGTCGGCCGTATCGGCATACTGCGCCGAGATCGGTAATATGCCGTCATCCATGTTCCTGGGCCAGCCGTCGACCCCGCCGAAATCGAACTGGGGGCTGGTGGGGGCGGATTCACCCGATATAAAGGCCAGCCAGTGTTTGTTTTCCACCACCCATCCCCCGTCCCCAGAGCTGTCGTAGTTAGATATCGAATCGCAAATTCCCTGGTCCGCCAGCAGCCATCGGGCGCGGCAGTAATCGACTACGGAAGCGCCGCCGGTAACATAATAGCCGTCCAACGGTTTAATCGGGGCATTTATCGTCACCACCATGGCCACCTTGTCCGTTATGCCGCCTACATTATTGGCCATGGCATAAAGGGCCGCCTTGCCGCCAGCGCTGTGCCCGACCAAGATTATATTCCGTTTGCCGTAGAAGTGTCGGCTGATGCTGTCGGCGATGTTATTGGCCCAGATTTGCATATCCACGTCGCTGGGATAGCAACGGTTCATGATGTCGACCTGAACGTCTATTTCGGGATTAGCTTCTTCGTAGGCAAGGATATAAGGCTCCAGCTGTTCCAATACGGTGTCGGACAGCAGCTGCATGGAACAGGGATTACCCGCCGCCCCGTGCAGGAAAACAAAGTTCAACTCCTTGACCCTGGTCGGCTCTTCGGCGGCTTGCAGCGGGCTGGAGATGCCCAGCTGGATAACAAACACGATAACCATCAGCCAGGCCAATCGTTTCATAATAGCGGTAAACATCTTAAGTGCGAACCTCAAATCAAAGTTAGCACGTGCTTGCGTTAGTGTCAATATTACTACTTTGCCCTGATGGGAAGTTCTGGTATAATCGGGAAGCTAAGGAGAGGTGTCCGAGTGGTTTATGGTGCCGCTCTCGAAAAGCGGTCTCCGGTTATTCCGGAGCGTGGGTTCGAATCCCACCCTCTCCGCCAGACAACACCAGGGCTTCGGTTAGCAAGCCAGATACATAAGGAGAGGTGCTGGAGTGGCCTATCAGGCACGCCTGGAGAGCGTGTGTAGCCGTAAGGTTACCGTGGGTTCGAATCCCACCCTCTCCGCCACTTTTTAGTTATAAATAACGTACTAGAAAGAAAGTGATATCAAGAAACCGAAGTTTCTCTCCATGATGTCGGGGCTGTTGCCCCTTTTCATTTTGGCCCACTTCAGCCACCACTTCACGGCGGCTATATTCCAACCCCTCTCCCCCTTCATCCGTGATGAATTCTCCCTCAACTACGAGCAATTCGGCTGGATGATGTCCGGCTACAACATTACCTACGGCGCCAGCCACCTGCCCGCGGGTTGGCTCTCCGACCGCCTCGGCCCCCGCGTAATGATTACCCTGGGCATCTCCGGGGTAGCCCTCTTCGCCATACTCGCCGGCCTGGCCCCCTCCTATATGCTCATGTTTATTTTCATGATTCTGCTCGGGATGATGGGCGGGGGCTATCACCCTGCCGCCTCTCCCCTGGTCTCGGCATCGGTGGACAAAAAATATCGGGGCAGCGCACTGGGGCTGCACCAGATAGGCGGCACGGCCAGCTTCTTTTTGACCCCCCTCATCGCCGCCGCCATCTTCCAGACCCTGAGCTGGCGGGGGACTATCATCACCATGGCAATACCCGCCTTTATCATCGGCATCGTATTATTCGTGCTCCTGGGCAGGAGCGGTTACACCAAAAAAGCCGCCCCTGCGGCCGCCGACATCCAGCCCGAAGCCGCCGTAGCCCCCGGCAGCATACGGCGGCTGATACCCTTCATCTCTTTGGGAGTAGCGCTCCAGGTGCTGATATTCGGGGCGATATCCTATATTGCTCTCTTCGCCGTGGACAACCTCCACGCCAGCGAAGATACAGGCGCCTTCCTCTTCGCCCTCTTCCACTTCGCCGGTCTCTGGGCGGGTCCCGTCGGCGGCTACCTCTCCGACCGATTGGGCACAATACCGGTGATGCTAACGGTGAGCCTTATCGCCGGCCCCGCCCTGTATTTGCTCGGCATGACATCACTGGGCTGGAGCGTTTGGGCGGTCCTGCTCATACTCGGCATCTGTATGTATATCGCCATGCCCGTCACCGAGTCTCATATTATCACCCACGCCCCACCCCACCGCCGCTCCACCGTGCTCGGTATCTACTACGCCGCCAGCCGGGGAGGCATCGGCTTAAGCCTGCCGGTAATGGGCATCCTCGCCGACCGCTACGGCTTCGAAACCAGCTTCTTCATCGCCGGGGGTGTAATGCTGGGGGTAGCTGTCATCTGCTCGCTAATACTTTTACGAAATCGCAGCTGATGTTTTTGCAATCAATGCGCCCAAGCCTCATTGCCACTGGTTAACCTCTATGCTAGAATTGCTTTGAAAATGACTAATCAAGACCTTAAATACTGGGTCGGTTTCAGTCTGATACCCCGCATCGGGCGGGTCAAGCTATCCCGCCTGGAAAACCAGTTCGGCAACATGGAAGAGGCCTGGCGGGCTGCACCCGCCGAGCTGAGCCGTTCCGGGCTGGACAAGGGTTCGGTAAACGCCATCGTCAACTGGCGACCCAAGATTTCCCTGGAAGAAGAGCTGGAAAAACTGGAACGCCACGGGGTAAAAGCCTTTACCTGCCGCGATACAGACTATCCCGCCCGCCTCAAGCAGATATACGATTATCCCCCCATACTTTATGTCAAGGGTGCCATCATACCCCAGGATGAATGGTGCCTGGCGGTAGTGGGCACCCGCAAGGCCACAGTTTACGGGCGGCAGGCTGCCGAAGAGATAGCCGCCGACCTGGCTCGAAATAAAATAACCATCGTCAGCGGCTTGGCGCGGGGCATCGATTCAATAGCCCACCGCAGTGCCTTGGAAGCGGGCGGCAGGACGATTGCCGTCTTCGGCTGCGGGCTGGATATCGTTTACCCCAGCGAGAATGCCTCGCTAGCACAGAGCATTGTAGCCAACGGTGCGCTGATAAGCGAGTTCCCTCTGGGCACCGAGCCCAGGAGGGAAAACTTCCCCCTGCGCAACCGTATTATGAGCGGGCTGAGCCTGGGGGTGCTGGTGGTCGAGGCTGGTGATACCAGCGGTGCCATGATTACCGCCCGCCTGGCGCTGGAACAAAACAGGGAGGTGTTCGCCGTTCCGGGTAGCATTCTCTCTCCGACCAGCCGTGGCACCAACAACCTTATCCAGGAAGGCGCCAAGCTAATCCGCGACTACACCGATATCTTGGAAGAACTGAACCTGAGGGCGGTAGCCCACCAGATAGAGCTTAAAGAAATTATCCCCGCCTCCGACACCGAGTCGCTCCTGCTCAAGCAGTTAAGCGCCGAGCCGACCCATATCGATGAGGTCTGCCGCGGCAGCGGCTTGCCCATAGCCAACGTCAGCAGCACGCTGGCTATGATGGAGCTCAAGGGTATGGTGAGGCAGGTGGGCACGATGAACTATATTCTCTCCCGCGAAGTCCGCGAGGTATATAAAGTAAAGGTAGATTGATTTATGTCAAGCAAAAAACTGGTCATAGTTGAGTCGCCGGCCAAGGCAAGGACACTGAGCAAGCTGCTGGGCAGCAGCTACAGCCTCAAAGCCTCAATGGGGCATGTGCGAGACCTGCCCCGAAGCCAGCTCGGCGTAGACCTTGAGGAGGGCTTTGCCCCCAAATACGTAGTGCCCAGAGCCAAGACCAAGATTGTAAACGAGCTTAAAAAAGCGGCTAAGACCGCCTCCGCTATATACCTGGCCACCGACCCCGACCGCGAGGGGGAGGCTATCTCCTGGCACCTGCAGGAGGTGACCCGGAGCGACCACAAGCCCTACCGCCGCGTCGTCTTCCACGAGATAACCAAGGAAGCCATCGAGCGCGCCTTCGAGCACCCCCACGACATCAACATGCAGCTGGTCAACGCTCAGCAGGCGCGGCGCATCCTGGACCGGTTGGTCGGCTATAAAATCAGCCCCCTGCTCTGGCAAAAGGTCAGAAGAGGCTTATCGGCGGGCAGAGTCCAGTCAGTGGCGGTAAAAATCGTCGTCGACCGCGAGCGCGAAATCGAGAAGTTCGTCCCCGTGGAATACTGGACGATTGAAGCCGAACTAGCTAAGGCGGCGGGCAAAGCCACCTTCAAAGCGCTATTAATCGGGCTTGCCGACGGCACCAAGCTGGAGATTAAGAACGAAGAGGAAGCCACTAAGCTAAGGGAAAAGCTGGAAAAAGCCAGCTACAAGGTAGCCAAAGTAGCCGCCAAGAAAGCCACCCGCCAGCCCGCCCCACCCTTCATCACCAGCACCCTGCAGCAGGAAGCCTGGCGCAAGCTCCGTTTCAGCGCCAAGCTGACGATGAGTGTCGCCCAGGAGCTTTACGAAGGCTTGCCCATCGGCAAAGAGGGCACGGTGGGTCTTATCACCTACATGCGCACCGATTCGACACGGGTAGCCCACTCGGCAATCGCCGAGACCAGAGAATTCATCACCCAGAAGTATGGCGCCGAATACCTTCCCGCCCACGCCCGCGCCTTTACCAGGGTGGTCAAGGGGGCGCAGGAGGCACATGAGGCCATCCGCCCCACCAAAATCCACCGCGAGCCTGACTTTCTTAAGCAATATTTGAGCAACGCTCAGTTAAAGCTCTACCAGCTTATCTGGAAAAGAATGGTCGCCAGCCAGATGGCAGCAGCGACTTTTGATAACACCACCGTCGATATTCAAGCCCGCCACTCACTTTCCAACACCGGCTATCTATTAAGGGCTACCAGCTCGGTCAACACCTTCCCCGGCTTTATGATTTTATATACTGAGAGCAAGGACGAAGCCGAGGAAAAGCCCGGCCCCACCCTACCCCAGCTAACCAAGGGCGATAAGTTGAAGCTGCTGGGGCTTTTCCCCGAGCAGCACTTCACCAAGCCGCCACCCCGCTTCACCGAGGCGACTCTGATTAAGATGCTGGAGCAGTGGGGCATCGGGCGTCCCAGCACCTACGCCCCCATCCTCTCCACCATCCAGGATAGAGAGTATGTGGACAAGACCGAAGGGCGTTTTCAGCCCACCAAGCTGGGCTTTGTCGTCAACGACCTGTTGGCTAAACACTTCCCAGGCATCGTTGATATTAACTTCACCGCCTATATGGAGGACGAGTTGGACAAGGTAGCCAACGAGGATAAAAACTGGGCAGTGGTCATCCAGGAATTTTATGCCCCCTTCGAGAAGAGCCTGGAGAGCGCCGCCGAGAAAATGGAAAAGGTAACGGTGGAGGAAACCACCGACGAGGTCTGCCCCAAGTGCGGCAAGCCCATGGTGGTCAAGTTCGGGCGCTTCGGCAAGTTCATAGCCTGCAGCGGCTACCCCGACTGCAAATTCACCAAGTCTTTCCAGATAAAGGTCGGCGTCAAATGCCCGCAGTGCGGCGGGGACATAGTGCAGAAGAAGAACAAGAAGAAACGCACCTTTTACGGCTGCAGCAACTACCCCGATTGCACCTTCGCTATTAATCTTAAGCCTTTACCCCAACCCTGCCCCCAGTGCGGCGGGCTGCTCACCGCCTATAGAGGCAACCTGGCCAAGTGTACCAAGTGCGCGTTCAGGGGGAAGGTGGAAGAGCTGGGCGAAGCCGAGGCTGCGCCAACCGAGACCACCGCCGCACCGATGAAGACAAAAGCCAGGAGAGTAGCTAAGAAGACTACAAAGAGGACTGCTGCAAAAAAGACTACTAAAAGGAAAACTACGACTAGAACTAAGGCGAAAAGGACAGCCGAGAGTTAAAATGGAGGTGCGGCGGTGAACACCCAAGGGCATTCTAGAGAGTGAATACCCTCTAAGGGTGGGCAGGGTGGGACATTAATACGTCCGCTAACAAGGTAGGGTGGGGGGTAAAACTGGATTCCCGCCTTCGCGGGAATGACAAAAGGGTAGGAAAGAATCTTACATGCAGGAAATCTTTAACCGATACATCAACCACCTCGAAGCCGAGCGCAATGCATCCGCCTATACCATACGCAACTATAAAGCCGACCTCCTCGACTTCTTCTACTTCCTCAAAGAGAAAAAGGTCGCCACCCTCGACGAGGTAAACCGCCACGTCCTGCGCGATTACCTGGCGCACCTGGTGGGAAGAGGTATCGTCAAAGCCAGCATCGCCCGCAAGCTCTCGGCTATCCGCTCCTTCTACCGCTACCTGGTGCGGGAAAAGATAATCGAAGCCAACCCCATCAAAAGCGTCTCCTCGCCCAAGCTGGATAAGCGCCTGCCCTCATTTTTGACCCTCGACGAGGTAAAGCGGCTGTTGGAAGCCCCCGACCTCTCCACCCCCCAGGGGCTTCGCGACCGCGCCTTACTGGAATTGCTCTACGCCTCGGGGCTGAGGGTAAGCGAGCTTACCGGTCTGGAGTTGGGGCAAATCAACCTGGATAGCAACGAAATCCGCGTCTGGGGCAAGGGTTCCAAAGAGCGGGTAGTATTGATGGGTTTACCCGCCGCCGAGGCGCTGCGTAACTACTTCGAGCAGGGCCGACCCAAGCTCCTGACGGCAAAAAGGAGCAACGCCGTCTTCCTCACCCGCTACGGCCAGCGCCTCCCCGTAAGAAGCGTGCAGAAGATACTGGAGCACTACACCGCCAAAGCCGGATTGAAAAAACGGGTGCACCCCCACATGCTGCGCCACACCTTCGCCACCCACATGCTCGACGGCGGCGCCGACCTCAGGGTCGTCCAGGAGCTTCTGGGTCACGAGCAGCTCTCCTCCACACAGATTTATACCCACGTTACCAAGAAGCAGGCCAGGAAGGTCTATCTGGCGGCGCACCCCTTGGCTAGAGAGAAAGGCAATGAGCCCGATGATAAAGAATAGGATAAAAAGGCTGGTGGAGAAACTGGGGGAGAAAGACATTGATGGTATCCTTATCTCCCAGCCGGAAAACCGCCGTTACCTCTCCGGTTTTAACGGCTCGGCGGGCTTTTTGTTTATCACGCCAAAAGATAGAATTATAGCCACTGACTTTCGCTATACCACCCAGGCCAAGAGCCAGGCGCCCGACTACAGGCTCCTCACCATAAGCGGCGAAATGAGCCAATGGTTTCCCCAATTGATAAACGAGCTGGGCATAAAGCGGCTGGGCTTCGAGTCCGAGCACACCGCCTTCGCCCAGCACCAGCGGTTATGTGATATACTGAATAAAGGCAAATCCGGGCTCAGGCTCATCCCTGTTGACGGCGTGGTGGAATCGCTGCGGGCGCTAAAAGAGCCTGAGGAAATCGAGCTTTTAACCAGAGCCGCCGAGATTGCCGACGCCGCCATGAATCATATTCGGGAAAAACTTCGCGTCGGCATGACGGAACTGGAAGCCGCCTGGGAGATTGAGCGGTTTATGCGGGAGGCAGGCAGCCAGCCTATCCCTTTTGAGATTATCGTCGGGTCGGGTCTCAACGCCGCCCTACCCCACGCCCTACCCTCGGAGCGGGCAATCGGGGAATCCGAGCCGATAGTCATCGATATCGGCGCCAGGGTGAAAGGCTACGGCAGCGACCTGAGCCGGACTTTCTGCCTGGGCGCTCCCGACGAGACCTTTAAAAAAGTATACGACACCGTATTTGGCGCCCAAAAGGCGGCCATAGCCATAGTTAAGGAAGGGATGAGCGGCGGGGATGCTGACCAAATAGCCAGGACGGTCATCGAGGAAGGCGGCTACGGCGAGAAGTTCGGGCACGGACTGGGACACGGGGTAGGCTTAGCCCCCCACGAACTGCCGCGCCTGGGGCCGAACTCGACGGACGAGCTAAAAGAAAATATGGTCTTTACCATCGAGCCCGGCATTTATATTGAGGGGTGGGGAGGGGTCAGAATCGAGGATATGGTGGTGATGGAGGGGGGGGAACTAAGACAAATCTCGCAAGCCGAGAACTGGATAGTCGGGAACTAGACAGTCTGGAACTAGTGGAGTTGAGCTATGATAGATAGCGGAGAACTGAAAAAAGGGCTTACCATTGAGCTGGACGACAAGCTGTACCAGGTTATGTCCTACCAGCACGTTAAGATAGGGCGCGGCAGCGCCATAGTCAAAATGAAGATGCGCGATATCCGCGGCGGCCACACCATAGAGCGGACTTTTCAAGCCAGCGAGAAATTTAAGCGGGCGCGGCTGGACTCCCGCGCCATGCAGTATCTCTATAACGACGGCGATACCTACCACTTTATGGACGAAAAGACCTTCGAGCAGATACCGATATCCTCCGAGCAGCTCGGCGACGCCCTCGACTACCTTAAGGAGAACGCCTCGGTGGAGGTCACAAGCTACCAGGGCAAGCTGATAGGGGTGGAAATGCCCATCACCGTCGAGCTTGAAGTGGCGGAGACAGGCCCCGGTTTCAAGGGGGACACCGCCACCGCGGGCAACAAGCCGGCCAAGATGGAGACGGGCATCACCATCCAGGTGCCCCTCTTTATCAACAACGGCGACGTGATTAAGGTCGACACCCGCACCGGCCAATACCTGGAAAGGGTGAGTTAAGCTAAATTGCTGAAAGCCGACCTTCACATGCACAGCCAATACTCAATGGACTGCAATATGCCCCTGGAAAAGATAATCGAGCGCTGCCAGAAGGTCGGGGTGAACTGCGTCGCCCTCTGCGACCACGGTACCGCCGAGGGCGCGTTAAAACTGCAGGAGATAGCGCCCTTCAGGGTAATCGTCGCCGAGGAGGTCTTGACCCCCTATGGCGAAATTATGGGTATGTTCCTGGAAGAGACCATACCCAGCGGGCTGTCGGTGCCGGAGGTAATATCCCGCATCAGGGCTCAGGGCGGGCTGGTCTGTATCCCCCACCCCTTCGATACCTTCCGCCACTCGGCGCTGAAAAACCAGGTAATTGAGGAAATCGCCGACCAGATAGATATTTTCGAGGTGCTCAACGCCCGCGCCGTCCTGGGCCGGGACTCGGCCAGAGCCGAAGCCTTCGCCGCCAAACACGGCCTCGTCCGCAGCGCCGGCTCCGACGCCCATACTGCCAGGGAAATCGGCAACGCCTACGTGGAGATGCCCGAGTTCGAGGGCAGGGACGACTTCCTCGAAGCCCTGAAAAAGGGTAAAATCTCAGGGCGCCGCACCAGTCCCTTCATCCACTTCGCCAGCCTCTGGGCAAGAATCAAAAGTAAACTAGGCGGATAATAGGGAAAATCCCCCTTAATCCCCCTTTTCAAAGGGGGAAATGGGGTGGGGCACAACCTCAAAGGAGGATATAAAAGGGGCACCACCCTTATAGGGTGGGTATTGGGTGGGAAGATATACACACGTTATAATGCACAAAAACCCCGATTTTAAAGGGGGTGGGGTTTGAAAAATAACTATCGACTGGGTTGGTTTTCCACCGGCCGAGATAAAGCCGCCCGCGACCTGCTCACCGTGGCACAGCGGAGTATCGCCCTCGGCGAAATCGAGGCCGAGATAGCCTTCGTCTTCTGCAACCGCCAGCGTGGCGAAGCCAAAGACAGCGACCTCTTCCTGGAACTGGTCGAGAGCTACGGGCTGCCCCTCATTTCCTTCTCCTCAAAAGATTTTAAGACCACCCACCCCCACCTCTCACCCCAATGGCGCCTCGCCTACGACCGCGAGGTGATGAAGCGCCTGGAGGGCTCAGGTGCCGACCTCGGTGTTCTGGCCGGCTATATGCTCATCGTCGGCGCCGAGATGTGCCGCCGCTATGATATGATTAACCTCCACCCCGCCGCCCCCGGTGGCCCCAAGGGCGCCTGGCAGGAGGTAATCTGGCAGCTGCTGGAAACCAAAGCCGAATCGACAGGGGTGATGATGCACCTGGTAACGCCGGAGCTGGACGAGGGTCCTCCGGCAACATACTGCACTTTTTCAATCAGGGGTGAGCCTTTTGATAAATACTGGCGGGAAATCGAGGGGCAATCTATCGAGCAGATTAAAAAGGCTCAGGGCGAAAACAATAATCTCTTTAAAACCATCCGCCGACACGGCCTGGCCCGCGAGTTCCCCCTTATAATCGCCACCCTCAAAGCCTTCAGCCAGGGCAAAGTCGGGATAGACAAGGGGAAGGTGGTCGATGCTGACGGCAAGTCGATTAAGGGGTATAATCTGACCGAAGAGATTGATAAACTGGTAAAATAGAACGGGAGATTGAGGGTATAGCCCACGAGGGTGGGCTATGGCGAAAAACCTGGGGCGGGGAGAGAAGTCTATAGAGGTTACACCTCTGTAGGGTGGGCAAGGGTGGGACGAATAACGCACGTTAGATGAGGTAAAAAAATAATGGCAAAATTCATCTGCTTTGACCTCGAGGGCCCCCTATCCCCTCAGGACAACGCTTACGACCTGATGAAACTCTTCCCCAACGGCGATAAAATTTTCGAGGTCATCAGCCGCTACGACGACCTGCTCACCCTGGAAGAACGACCCGACTACGAGCCCGGTGATACTTTAGCCCTCATCGTGCCCTTTTTAATCCTGCACAACATCACCGAGGACAATATTGCCAAACTGGCTGCCGAAGCCAGCCTGACCGGAGGTGCGGCTAAGCTCATCTCCTGGCTCCAGAACAACAGTTGGAAAATATTCTGCATCAGCACCACCTACGAGCAGTACGCCCGGTACATCACCCAGAAGCTGGACTTCTACGCCCAAAATGTCGCCTCAACCCCCTTTCCCCTCGATAAGTTCCGGGCGACCCTGACCCAGGAAGAAAACAAGCTGCTCAAACAGGCGGAAGAGGATATACTGACCATGCGCCCCACTAGCGATGACGAGCGCATCAAGAAAAGCCTGGACAAATTCTTCTGGGAGAAGCTGCCCGAAACAGCGCTGGGCGAAGCCATAAAAGAGGTCAAGCCCATCGGCGGCCGGCGCAAGGTGGAGGCACTAAACAAATTCGCCGACAAGACCGAACAGCCTTTGGACAAGTGGGTGGTTATCGGCGATAGTATCACCGATTTCAGAATGCTCCAGGCGGTGGAGGAGGCGGGGGGGCTGGCTATCGCCTTCAACGCCAACGAATACGCCTTGCCCCACGCCAGCATGGGCTTAGCCTCCACTTCCATCTTTGACCTCAAGGAGATTCTGGAGGCGTGGCAAAAGGATGGCCGCCCCTGGGTGGAAAGGGTGGTAAAATACAAGGAGAAGTACGGCACCAAGGGGGACAATAACAACTTCCACTGGCTCTCGGGCCGAAAAGATATAAAGGATGTCATTGACGTCCATAAGCGAATAAGAAAATTGGTTAGGGAAGAAGCGGGAAAATTAGGTTGACCAGCTCTTAGTGGGAGTGGGGAAACCATCCAATAAGGAGTCCATAGAGGTCTAACCTTTATAGGGTGGGTATTGGGTGGGACGAAAAACCTTGGGGGTGGGGTTCAAATGGCTAAAATTCAAATAATCGGGGTGGGGGCGCTCAACACCGACCACATATATAAGGTAGAGCGCATCCTTGAAGACGGCGAGACGGTGGTGGACTGGACTAAATCCTTCGCCGGTGGCTCCGCCGCCAACACAATATACGGCCTGGCCAAACTGGGGATAAGCACCGGTTTCTGCGGCGCTGTCGGCGATGACAAAGAGGGCAAGACACTGCTCAACGATTTCAAGAAGGTGGGAATGGATACCAGCCGGATAGTGGTAAAGCCCAAAGCCAAGACCGGCTCGGTACTGGGCCTCAGCGACCGGGGAGGCAGGCGCTCGCTCTACGTCCAGCCCGGAGCCAACAGCCAGCTCGACCTGGAAGACCTGGACTTTAATTATATAAATCAGGCGGATATTATCCACCTCACGTCTTTCGCCGACGACAGCCAGTTCCAGCTATCTTTAGGGCTGATTCTCAGGCTGGATGAGTCGGTCAAGCTCAGCTTCACCCCCGGGGCCATCTATGCCGTCAAGGGGCTCGATAGCCTGACGCCCTTTTTGAGTCGCACCCACCTGCTCTTTGTTAACCAGCGTGAACTTGAGCAGATGACCGGGGAAGGCGTGGAGGGTGGGGCGCAAAAGTGCCTAAAAGCGGGCTGCCAAACCGTAGTGGTGACGCTGGGCAAGGGCAAAAAGCTGGGCAAAACCACCGCCGTCAGCTATATCAGGGACGCCGATAACGAATATATTATAGAGCCGTCCAACCACAATCTGGCCGCCGAGGTGGATACCACCGGTGCCGGTGACGCCTTTGCCGCCGGCTGCCTCTACGGGGTAGTCAAAGGCAAGGGACTAGCCGAATGCGGGCGGCTGGGCGATTTCGTGGCTAAGCTCTGTATCAGTCGTACGGGAGCCAGACACGGTCTGCCCACTGCCGAAGAACTGGCTCTGCGCTACGGTAAATAAGCAGTAATTGTAGCTACTTCTCTTTGTCTTTGGGCTTGGCCAGGATTTCGTCAACGATGCCGTACTCGACCGCCTGCTCGGGGTTCAGGTAGAAGTCGCGGTCGGTGTCATGGGTTACCTTATCCAGCGGCTGGCCGGTGTGCTTCACGATAATGTCTTTTATCAGGTCCTGCTGCCGCGCGATTTCCCGCGCCGCGATAACGATGTCGGAAGCCTGCCCCTGAGCGCCACCCACCGCCTGGTGCATGTGTATCGTTGCGTTGGGCAAGGCATAGCGTTTGCCCTTAGCCCCGGAGCAGAGTAGCACGGTAGCCATGCTGGCTGCCTGGCCGACGCAGATAGTAGAAACATCAGGCTTTATCAGCTGCATGGTGTCGTAGATAGCCAGACCGGAAGAGATGATACCGCCGGGGCTCTGAATATACATGTTGATGTCTTTATCGGGGTCTTCCCGCTCCAGATAGAGAAGCTGAGCGATTATAGTATTAGCCACCGGGTCGGTAATCGGCGTGAAAAGCATGACTATGCGCTCTTTTAACAGCAGTGAGTATATATCCCAAAATCTGTCACCTCTGGGCCCGCTCTCAACCACGCCGGGGATAACATTCATCGGCTGAATATTCATTTCTCTCCTCCCGCTAACTTTATGTACGAATTACAATCTAACCAATTATAACTCATTCTACGATTTTTCTCACCCCGCCTTTTTCACCCGACAGGGGATGGTCTTAAAGGCGGGATAGCCCGAAATGGGGTCGCTGGGCTGATTATCGGTAAGGAGGTTGGCGTTGGCTTCCTCCCAGCCGTGCTGCAGGCTGAGCAGCGTGGGCGGGATATCGGGGGTAATCCTGGCCTTGAGGGTGATGCTGCCCCTGGCCGATTCAATAACGACCATTTCGCCGTCGGCGATGCCCAATTTTCCGGCCGGCTCGGGGTTAATCTCCACCAGCGGCTCAGGCTCCAGCTTCTTGAGTCGGGCAATATCGCGGTACTGGGAATGGGTATAGGCAATCGTCCTGGTGCCGCTAATCAGGGTTAAGGGATAGTCGTCGGACGGCTTTGCCATCGGGGTAAAGGTGGGCAGGGGGTCGTAGCCGTAGGCGGCCAGCGTCGGCGAAAATATCTCCACCTTGCCCGAGGGTGTACCGAAGCCTGCCTCCTCGTATTTACGTCGGTGGTCGTAATCCCCATAGAATATACCACCGGGGTTCTGCTTCAGTTGCTCCAGCGTTATGCCCGAAGGCTTGAGCAAGTAGGCGAAAAGCTCGTCGGTGTCCCGCCAGGGGAAGTAATCGGTATAGCCCATCTTCTTGCCCAGCTCCGACCACAACTGCCAGTCTTCCTTGCACTCGCCCGGAGGCTCAAACGCCTTCTGCCCCATTATAATCAGCGGCACACCCTTGGTGGCGTAGTCCATGATGAGCTTTCCCTCCAGGAAAGCGGCGGCGGGCAGGAAAATATCGGCCATTTCGGCGGTCTCGGTCATAAAAAGGTCGGATACTACCAATAAGTCAAGTTTCTCGAAAGCCTGCCTCACCTTGCTGCTGTCGGGCCAGGTCAGGACGGGATTACAGCCCTGAGCGATGAGGGCTTTAACCGGGTAGGGCTCGCCCGTGAGTATGGCGTCGGTCACCGGCATGGCGCTCGTCTCGCTGACAAACTTGTTGAATATGGGGTACTGGGCGCCGATAACCTCGTCAAGCTTTACCCTCCCCTTCACCCTGAGGCTGGTCTGGGGCAGGGGGAAATCGTAGGTATTGCCCCCGGCTATATCCAGGTTACCGGTGATAGCAATGAGTATTGATATAGCACGGCTGTTCTGCACGCCGTTGACGCAGTGGTCCAACGATACGCCCTGAGTTATGGCGGCGGGCTTGGTGGTGGCGTAAACTTTGGCGAACTGCCTGATTTTAGCCGCGGCAACCCCCGTAATTCCCGCTACCGCCTCCGGGCTGTAGCCCCGGACATGCTTCTTTAGCTTATCGAAGCCGAAGGTCCAGTCTTCGACAAAGTCCTTGTCGTATAAATCCTCGGCGATGATGACCTGCATCAAGCTCAGCGCCAAGACACAGTCGGTGCCCGGCCTAATCTGTATGTGAAGGTCGGCTTTCTTGGCCAGCGAGGTCACCCTGGGGTCGACCACGATTAGCTTCGCCCCCCGCTTCTGGGCGGCGAGGACTTCGAATTGCTCGCCTATCTTGGACTGCTCGGGATTGCGCCCCCAGACGACGACACACCTGGTCTTTTTGTAGCTCGGCGTCAAGGGGAACAAGCGCCGATTTATGGATAAACCGTGCCCTATCCCCTTGGCGGCAAAGCAGAGGGAAGCCCCAGAGGTATAGTTGGGCGTCCCGAATAGGCTGCAAAACCTGACGGCCAAACGCGGCACCTCGGTGCCCACCAGCGGCTCGCCCAGGTGCACCACCAGCGATTTGGCCCCGTAGTCGGCTTTTAGCTCGCCCAGCTTTTCGGCGATAATGCCCAGGGCGTCGTCCCAGGAAGTCTCCTGCCACTCCCCGTTTACTTTTTTGAGGGGTTGGGTAACGCGGTGGGGGGAGTAGAGCCAGTCGGGCATCGCCGTAGCCTTGACGCAGAGTCGGTGGACGGGGTGCTCCTTCATGGCGCTGACCTTAGCCAGCCTGCCGTTTTCTAGGTGGGCATCTATCCCACAACTGCTCAGGCACATTCGGCAAACGCTTTTGGCCAGGCTGGTCTTATTTTTTGCCGGCACCCTTGGAACCTCCGGCTTTTTTGACGGCACGCTTGGGACTTCCGGCTATTTCCACCAGCCGCTGCACCGTCTTGCGGGTAGCCAGTATCTGCTCCAGCGAACCGCGCACCTGCGGGTTATCAAGCTGCTTCCTAGCTTCGTCCTTCTTCTCACCGGCGCCCTGAATCATTTTTTCCAGCTCGGCTTCCACCTCGTCACCTTTAACCTCCACCTTTTCCGCCTCGGTAATCCTACCCAGCACCAGCGAGCGGAGAACCCTCTTGGTGGCGGCGGGGCGAAGCTCTTCTCGTAATTCTTCTTCTTTTTTGCCGATTCGGCTCAGGTATTCTTCCATTCCCATGTTGCTGGCTTGCAGCTGCTGCGCCTGCTGCTCCAGGGTGCGGTCTATCTCCATCTCCACCAGTATCGGCGGGGAGTCCACCTGGCTCAAGTCAACGGCGGCGTCCACCACCTTTTCTTCAAACTCTCTATGAGCTCTATCTTCCGCCATCAGCTTCAGGTTTTCCGAGACTCTTTTCTTAAGCTCGTCGAAGCTCTTGAATTCGGGGTTAACCGTAGTGGCAAATTCGTCATCCAGCTCAGGCAGCTTTTGCTGCTTGACTTCGTTAATCTTAACCTTAAAGCTGGCTTCCTTGCCCGCCAGCTCCGCCTGAGCATAGTCCGCGGGGAGTAAGAGCTTAAACTCCTTTTCCTCCCCACCCCCCATCCCCACCAGCTGCTCGGCAAAACCGGGGGCGGGGGCGGGCTGGTTTCTAAGCAACTGGTACTGGACGCCCTCCTGCTGGATAAAGGGTTTGTCCTCTACCTGGCTATCAATATCCAGCGTCACCAGGTCGTCAAAGCCCGCGGCGCGCTCCGCCGGCTCCCAGGTGCCGTGCTGGCGGCGCAGTTGTTCAATCAGGTTGTTAAGCTCGTCGTCGATAGCGTCTGGCGGCTCCGGCTTGAGCTTAAGGCTCTGGTAGTCGCCCAGCTCGATAACGGGTTTAAGGGACACCGTCGCCTTGAATATCACCGGGTCGGTCTGGGTTATCTCGATAGCGGGGCTGGCGATAGGCTCGAGCTCCTGCTCTTTGAGTGCTTTTTCGTACGCCCGGGGCAGCAGGTTGTTCAGGGCATCTTCGAGCAGCCTGTCTTTACCGATATGGCGTTCCAGCACCTCCCGCGGCGCCTTGCCCTTGCGAAAGCCGGGGATTTCGGCTCTCTGGGCCAGCCGATGGTAGGCTAGGTCGAGCTCTGTTTGCATCTCGGCGGGCTCCATCTCGATGTTCAGAAATACCTGGCAATTCTCTTCTTTTTCTCTGGTTACTTTCATTCTTCCTCTCTTAAACGCAAATGCAATTCCTTTAGCTGCTGCTGGCTCACCGAAGAAGGGGCATCGAAGGTCAGGTCTACCGCCGCCTGGTTCTTGGGGAAGGCGATAACCTCCCTGATGGTCTCTTCTCCAGCCAGCAACATAATGATACGGTCGAGCCCGATGGCGATGCCGCCGTGGGGCGGCGCGCCGTACTGAAAAGCCTCCAGCATATGCCCGAAGCGCTCGTCAATCTCCTTATCGCTGTAGCCGGAAAGGCGGAATATCTTACGCTGCAGCTCACTCTGGTGAATCCTGATGCTGCCGCCGCCGATTTCATAGCCGTTACAGACGATATCGTAGTGCTTGCCACGCACCTTCTCCGGGGCGCTCTCCAGCAGGGATGCATCCTCCTCCCAGGGGGCAGTAAAGGGGTGATGTTCCGCCTCCCACCGCCCTACCTCGTCGTCCCAGCGGAGCAGGGGGAAATGCCGCACGAAGGCAAAGCTAAACAGCTTGGGGTCGGCCAGCTTCAGCCGCCGCCCCATCTCCAGCCTCAGCTCGCTCAGGATGTTATCCACCTGTTTGGGCTTGCCGGCAATTATGAGCAGCAGGTCGCCGGCTTTAGCTCCGAAAAGCTGTGCCATCTGCTTAAGCTGCTCCGCGCTCAAGAACCTGGTAACGACTGATTTAGCGTCGTCGAGCTTTAGAGAACTGCCCAGCGCTATGGTGACCACCCCACCCCCACCCAGGCTGACGACGAACTTGTTCAGCTCGTCGAGCTGTTTTCGGCTGTAGCTAGCGCAGCCGGGGGCGCAGATGCCCGTCACCTTGCCACCGCTATCTATGGCTTTACGGAATATGGAGAATTCGGTTTTAACGAAAATATCGGTCAGGTCCTGAAACTTCATCCCGAACCTGATGTCGGGCTTATCCGTGCCGTAGTCTTTCATGGCCTCGGCGTAGCTGATATGGGGAAAGGGCTGGGTAATCTTAATGTCGGGCCTGATGTTCTTGACCAGGGCGATAAAAAGCTCTTCCATCAGGCGGAGGATATCCTCTTCGTCAACGAAGCTCATCTCCAGGTCGAGCTGGGTGAACTCGGGCTGGCGGTCGGCTCTGGTGTCCTCGTCGCGGAAGCACCTGGCAATCTGGAAATATTTCTCCACGCCCGCCACCATCAATAGCTGCTTCATCTGCTGCGGCGATTGGGGCAGAGCGTAAAACTTGCCGGGTTGAACGCGGCTGGGCACAAGGTAATCGCGCGCCCCTTCGGGGGTGCTCTTGGTCAGAACCGACGTCTCTATCTCGATAAAGCCCCTGCCGTCGAGGAAATCGCGGATGAACTTCACCGTACGGTGACGCATCTCCAGATTCTTTTTCATACGCGCCCGCCGCAGGTCCAGATAGCGGTATTTCAGGCGCAGGTTTTCGTCAACCTCGTTATCTTCGTTGATATAAAACGGCGGCACCTTGGACGGATTGAGAACCTCGGTGCTGTCGGCGATAACCTCGATTGCGCCCGTGGCCAGCTTGGGGTTTTCCGTCCCTTTCCGACGGGGGGCAACCTTACCGCTGACTTGGAGAACGTACTCGCTGCGTACGCTGTTGGCTCTTTTGTGGGCGGCTTTAGAGGTCTCCGGGTTAAAGACCACCTGGATAATGCCGCCTTTATCGCGCAGGTCGATAAATATCAAGCCCCCGTGGTCGCGGCGGCGGTCAACCCAGCCCGCCAGCGTCACCTGAGAGCCAACGTCCTTTTTAGTAAGCTCGCCGCAGCTATGAGTTTTAAGCAAAGATTTCTCCAGTTGAAGACTTTAGCTGATTATAGCCTATAAGGGTGGTAGCTTCAACATAGGCTATAAAACACCCCACCCTTTTCTTATCTATTCCCACCCGCCGCCCTTTAAGGTAAAGAGGGGTTTCACCCCTCTTATAAACACCCCGAATGGGGCAGGGGGGCATGACCCCACAGGCTAAGGAGTTTAACTCATTAGGGCGGGCTGGGTTGGGACGAAAAACCCACGCTAGACAAGGGTGAGGTTAACAAAACAGTTGACAACCCTCTATAAATGCTATACAATCCCCCTACTTCTGAAACCAGACACATAAAGGAGGCAAAACCAGTGCCGAACGGTAAGGTACAGCTTAGCTTCAACAGAGGGGCTTCTCCCATGATGATGCCCTGGGCTTGGCGTGCCGCCAGTTCGGGGACTACGCCTACCTGACCCCCAACTGAAAAGAGCCAACCAAGCCCAAGAATTAGATTTCTTGGGTTTTTTGTTTTTTACACGCCAGGCCGCAGTTTGACAGCTCAAAGAGCAAAGATTAATATCTAGAGAGGTTGCAATATGGCTAAAACCATTGACGAAATAAACGAAAAGATAAAACAGGGCAAAGCGGTGGTGGTTACCGCCGAGGAGATAATCGAAATCGCCCGTGAGAAGGGCGCTAAAAAGGCGGCTGAAGAGGTGGATGTGGTCACCACGGGCACCTTCGGCCCGATGTGCTCTTCGGGTGCCTACTTCAATATCGGCCACTCCAAGCCCAAAATAAAGCTCGGCGGCGGCAGGGCATACCTTAACGATGTCCCCGCCTATACCGGACTGGCGGCGGTCGACCTGTTCATCGGCGCTAACGCCCTGCCCGACGACGACCCGCGCAACAAGCTCTACCCCGGTGAGTTCAACTACGGGGGCGGGCACGTCATCGAGGAGCTGGTGGCGGGCAAGGACGTCAAGCTGGAGGCGACTGCCTACGGCACCGACTGCTATCCCCGCAAAAAGCTGGAGACCTGGATTAACATCAAAGACCTCAACGAGGCGGTATTATTCAATATCAGGAACGCCTACCAGAACTATAATGTAGCCGCTAACGCCTCGGACAAGACAATCTATACCTATATGGGCGTATTGCGGGCAAACCTGGGCAACATCAACTATTCCACTTCGGGGCAGCTCTCTCCCCTGCTCAACGACCCTTATTATAAGACCATCGGCATCGGCACCCGCATATTCCTGGGCGGGGGTGTCGGCTTCGTTGCCTGGCAGGGCACCCAGCATAACCCCGATGTGCCCCGTACTGAAAAAGGCGTCCCCCGTGAAGGGGCGGGCTCGCTGGCCGTTATCGGCGACCTCAAGCAGATGAGCGCCCGCTGGCTGGTGGGCACCAGCCTGCTCGGCTACGGCTGTAACCTCACCGTCGGTATCGGCGTGCCCATACCTATACTCTCCGAGGAAATCTTGGGCTACACCACGGTAACCGACGCCGAGATTTTCGCCGCCGTTACTGATTATGCCAACGCCTACCCCAACATGAAGACGGAAACGCTGGGCGAAGTCAGCTACGCCGAACTCAAGAGCGGCCTCGTAAAGCTCAAGGGCAAAGAGATACCCACCGCCTCCCTATCCAGCTACTCGCGGGCGGTGGAGATTGCCCAAACGCTAAAGGAGTGGATAAAAGACGGCCAGTTCCTGCTCACCCAGCCGGTGGCGCCGCTACCGGGGGTAGAGGCGGGCATAAAACTCAAGCCGCTTAAAGAACGGCCTATAGAATAGCCGTACAAGGAGAAGAAAATGGCAGTTGCCAAGAGAATAGTATTACGCTTTCCCAAACGTGTCGTCGACCGCGCCATCGTCTGTCGGCTGGCTAAGGACTACGACCTCGAATTCAACATCCTGAAAGCCCTGGTCACCCCCGAAGAGGAAGGGCTGGTTATCCTGGAACTCAGCGGGGAACAGGGCGAGTACGATAAGGGCATCAGGTATTTGACCGAGACCGGGGTCAGAATCCAGTCGTTGAGTCAGGACGTGCTGCGCAACGAAGAAAGGTGCACCCACTGCGGCGCCTGCGTCACCATCTGCCCATCAGGCGCTTTCGAGCTCGACCCCGTAACGCGGCGGGTGGCTTTTTACAACGAAAAGTGCGTGGCTTGCGGGCTCTGCATCAAAGCCTGCCCACCGCGAGCTATGGAGGTGCACTTCTAGCCCATGTATCAGCCGAGAACCTACCGCCACTGGGTCAAAGATAAAGAGCTGGTTGCTTTCAATGTCGTGGTCGAGGAGACCGACCTCTATATCCGCGCCCATAGCGACCTAAAACGAAAAGCCCAAAGGCTGGTGGTGAAATACCGCCAGCAACTGGAGAGCTATATCGAGCGCCACCCGGCATTCTTAACCTCGCTGGAACCACTCGCCGTCGGCAGCGACGCCCCGCACATCGTAGCCGAGATGGCGGAGGCGGCAAAGAAGGCAGGCGTAGGCCCCATGGCGGCGGTAGCGGGGGCTATCGCCGAATTCGTCGGCAAAGAGCTTCTCGATTCCTCGCCGGAGGTTATTGTAGAGAACGGCGGCGATATCTATCTTAAAAGCTCGACTGACCGCATCATCGGGATTTATGCCAGCCAGTCACCCCTGACGGGCAAGGTCGGGCTGGAAGTCAGGGGCAAGGATACGCCCATCGGCATCTGCACCTCTTCGGGGACGGTGGGGCACTCGCTGAGCTTTGGGCAGGCAGATGCGGTGATAGCCCTTTCCCGGTCAACCGCCCTGGCTGACGCCGCCGCCACCGCTATCGGTAACGCTATTGAAAGCGCCGATGATATCCCCCGCGCCATCGAGCGCGCTATTAGCATTAAAGGGCTGAATGGAATTATAATCATTAAAGATGATAAAATAGGTTTTTGGGGTAAGGTTAAAGTCCTCCCCATATCTGATAAGGGAAAAAATAAAATACCGACCACCCAGGGAGCTCCATGAAAAAACCGCAGTTCGATAGCCGATGGCGCTGGACAGTAATTATAGTCATCCCCTGCATCCTGCTGGGGCTGATGATGCTGGTGGCCGGCATAGGTAAGCTACCGGGGTTAACTGAGCTCGGGACGTTCCCGGGGCAGACCGAATTCTTTGATGTCATCTTCGGGCCTCTCTGGCCAACGGTAGCCTTTTTCATCACCGATATTCTCCCCTGGGTCGAGGTAATCCTGGGATTAGCCCTAGTCCTGGGCATATACCCCAGAATCGCCGCCGTGCTGACCCTGCCGCTGCTGGCTGGCTTTATGACCAGTAATGTCTGGGCGATAGCTAATGGCAAGACATTCGGTAGCTGTGGCTGTTGGGGGGTATTCGAAAGCCTCTTCGGCGACACAACTCCAATACAAGCCATGGGCATGGATATCGTGCTTCTTTTCTTCGTTTTAATCATAATATTCTGGTACCCCGCACCCTTTTTAAGCTTTCAATCATGGTTTAGAAAACGAAAAGGAGAGAGGAGTAAATGATAAAACCTGTTGCGCGTAAGTCTAAATGGCTGGCCGGCCTAATCCTGGTCACTGTTGCCGCCCTGCTTATCAGCGGCGGTTGTGCAGTCAACGAGCTGCCGGTTATCTCCGACCTGGCTATTACCTCTCAGGGCGAGATAAATCCGGGAGTAACCGCCCAGATCAGTTGCACCGCCGTAGACCCCGATGAGGACGAGTTGACCTACACCTGGACGGCGGACGGCGGCAATATCTCCGGTTCGGGGGCTCACATCTACTGGGTAGCGCCCGAGCTAACGGGGACATATACCATCAACGTCGAAGTAAGCGACGGTGACGACATCGTCACCGACCAGCTGACCGTAACCGTGCTCGCCCCCAACAACCCCCCCACTATCGAGTCTCTGACCACGGATTGCCCGAGGGTAAAAAAAGCTGGAACCGCTACCATTACCTGTGAGGCTTCCGACCCGGATGGAGATGAACTGACCTATAGCTGGTCAGCGGAAAGGGGCAACGTCTCCGGAGAAGGAGCTATCGTCTCCTGGGTGGCGCCTAGTGAGTACGGGACCCACGTCGTCATCGTCACCGTAACCGACGGTCGGGGCGGCGAAGCCACTAACGAAATCTCATTTATAGTTTGCAGCTGCGGTAGTGCCTGCGACTAAGGAAGAGCACAGCCGAAAAGAGCCGTAGTTAAAGATATAAGGGGGTAAAAATGGCTAAACGGCGGGTAATGCTTACCTATCGTCCGGAGATAAGCGCGGAGCCGATTATCTACACCCTTGGCCAGCAGTTCAACCTGGCTACCAATATCCATCGCGCCGACGCCACCGAGAATAAAGGCTGGATAGAGCTGGAGCTCGAGGGTACGGAGAAGAATATCGAAGCCGGAATCGCCTGGGCTATCTCCAAAGGGGTGAGAGTTGACCCGGTAGGTGAAGGCGAATAGAGAGTCTATAACTACTGACTCAGGTTACGCCGTTTAAGCCACTTCTGCTTCTGAGCGAGCCTTGTCGGCTCGTCAGCGGGCTGATAACCGGCTAAGAACTTTTCCTTAAACGAGAGGAAGGTGCCATCCAAGATGGCACCTCTTATTTTAGCCACCAGTTCAGCGATGAAATTCAGGTTGTGAATGGTGGCTAAGCGGTAGGCTAAAAGCTCGCCGCAGCTGAAGAGGTGATGGAGATAGGCGGCGGAGAAGTTACGGCAGGTGTAGCAGTCGCAACCAGCGACGATGGGCTGCTGCATCTCTTTATAGACGGCATTGCTGATATTTTTCCTCCCCTCCCAGCTAAAGAGGGCGCCGTTGCGGGCGACGCGCGTGGGCAGGGCGCTGTCGAAGATATCCACCCCCCTGGCGACGGCTTCGACAATATCCTCGGGAGAACCGACCCCCATCAGGTATCTCGGCTTGTCTTCGGGGAGGCAGGCTACCGTCTCTTCAATCATAGCCAGGGTTGTTGGCTTGGGCTCGCCGATACTCAAGCCGCCGATGGCATAGCCGGGGAAGTCTAAAGAGCTAAGGTATTCCGCCGATTCTTGCCTGAGTTCAGCGGACATCCCCCCCTGCACGATGGCGTAGAGCGCCTGGTCGGGGCGCCTCTGAGCCTTGAGGCACCTCTCCGCCCACCGATGCGTCCTTTCCGTGGCTCTCTTTACCTTCGAAGGGCTGTCGTCGTGCGCCGGGCACTCGTCCAGAACCATGATGATGTCGGCGCCCAGGCTTTCCTGATATTGAATGGCCAGCTCCGGAGTGATATGGTGTCGGCTGCCGTCGATATGGGAACGAAAGGTGACGCCGTCGTCGCTCACTTTGCGCAGCGGCGACAGGCTGAAAACCTGGTAGCCGCCGCTGTCGGTGAGAATCGCCCCCTCCCAACCCATAAAGTTATGTAAACCGCCCGCCTTCTCGATGACATCTATCCCCGGCCTCAGGTAAAGGTGGTAGGTATTAGCCAGGAGCATTTTGTAGCCCAGCTCTTTGACCTCATCCGGGGTCAGTGTCTTGACTGCGCCCTGGCTGCCCACGGGCAGAAAAATCGGCGTGAGCACTTTTCCGTGCGGCGTGAGCAGTTCGCCGGCGCGCGCCTGGCTCCGGGGGGAGGTCTTTATTAAACGAAAGCTGTGCACTATTCTATCAAACGCTCGGCGATTATATTGCGCTGTATTTCCGCAATGCCAACGTATATCTCAATCATCTTAGCGTCGCGGTAGAGCCGTTCCAGCGGCATGCTGGTCATGGTGCCGTAAGAACCGCCGACCTGCATAGCCATACCGGTGACCTCGACAGCCACCCGTGCACTAAAGAGCTTGGCTAGCGACGACTCGTATTTTATGTCAAGCCCCTGGTCGCGGGTGAAGGCAGTTTTATATACCAGCAGCCTGGCCGCCTCTATGCGGCTGGCCATCTCGGCTAAATGCCACTGGATAGTAGGCAATTTGGCAATCGGCTTGCCCAGCGCCTTTCGCTGCTTGGCGTAGTCGATGGCTATATCCAGCGCCGCCTGGGCCACGGCGACGCCCTCGACCGCTGCCCCCAGCCGCCCTAGGCTTATCGCCTCGCGCAGTATAGCGAATCCCTGCCCCTCTGCGCCGAGCAGATTTTCCTGAGGCACGCGGACATCGTCGAGATAGACCACCGAGGCACCCAGACCCTTAAGCCCCATGGTCTGGCAGGGTTCGCGAACGCTATAGCCATCGGATGAGGTGTCGATGATAAAGGCATTCAGTCCCTTGCCCTCGCCCTTGGCGAAGACCAGCACCAGATTGGTCGCCGGAGCCAGGGCGACGAACTGCTTCTGCCCATTGATAATATAGCCGTCGCCGCTTTTTTTAGCGGTGGTGGCAATCGCCTTGGGGTCGGAGCCGGTCTCGGCCTCGGTAAAAGCGATACCCCCCAGCTTTTCGCCCTGAGCCAGAGGAAACAATAGCCTTTTTTTCTGTTCCTCATTGGCGAAGCGGAGGATTGCCTCTTCAGGCACGGTATCTATGGCCATTATAGCGCCGACGGTCATAGACGCCTGGCAGAGCTGCTCCAGCGCCAGCGCGTAGCTTAAATAACCCGCTCCGCTGCCACCGTATTCGGTGGGATAAGGCAGCCCCTGGTATCCCCGCTCGCCGATTTCTTTCGCCAACTCAAAGGGAAACTGCCCGCTGGCGTCGATTTCGGCGGCTCGTGGCTTGATTGAACGGACGGCGAAATCTTTAGCCGCCTTTTGCAGCATTTTCTGCTGTTCGCTGAGATTGAAGTTCATTTAGGTCAACTCTGGCGGTTGCGTCTCGTCGAGATAGCTCTGCAGAATAATGGCGGCGGCTTGAGCGTCGTATCCACCCTTCCCCTTCTTGTCACCCAACGCCCGCCTCATTCGTTGCGCCATAACCGTGGTCAGGCGCTCGTCCCGATAGTCCACCGGGATTTTGGTGTAGCGGCATAGACGTTGGACAAACTTCTTGACCTTCTCCACCTGCCAGCCCAGGCTGCCGTCCAGCGAACGGGGTAGCCCGATAATAACCTGCCCCACTTCTTTCTGGTCAATGACATCGATGATGGCCTTTATCGCCAGGCTATCTTCCCTGCGTTCGATAACGGAAAAAGTGCTGGCCAATATGCCTTCGGGGTCGCTGAGAGCCACCCCAATCCTTCTGTCCCCGATATCAAGTCCCAGACTGCGCATTATATCAAGCTCTTTACCAACTTGAGGGCTTCGTCCAGCTTTTTCTTATCCTTACCGCCCGCCTGGGCTAATCCAGGCTTGCCGCCACCGCTGCCCCCGGCCACCCCGGCCACCTGCTTCACTATCTTACCCGCGTCGTAGCCCTTGGCCACTAAATCAGGGGTTACAGCGGCAATAAAGGCGGGCTTGTCCTGATGAACCGTGCCCAGAACGACGATAGCGCTCTTGAGCTTATCACGGATGATATCGCTCATCTCTCGCAGAATCTCCATGCGGGCGGAGGGAATCTTAGCCGCCAGCACCTTTACACCTTTGATAACCTCGGCTTGAGCCAACAAAGACTCGGCGGCCTTTCTGGCTAATTCTTTTTCCAGAGCCAGCGTTTTCTTGCGCTCTCTATCCAGCTCGGCATCTAATGATTCCGCCGCCTTCAGTGAATCGGCTAAACGCTGGCCGACATACTCCTCAGCCCCCCGCCCCGTAACCGCCTCAATGCGCCGCAAGCCCGCGCCGATGCTACTCTCGGAGATAATGCGGAAGAGCCCAATCTCACCGGTGGCGTTAACATGGGTGCCGCCGCAAAGCTCGGCGCTTAATATAGGCTCCCCGATTTTCAGCACCCTGACCGTGTCACCGTATTTCTCATCGAAAAGGGCGATAGCCCCCGCCTCGATAGCCTCCTTATAGGCCAGGTTTTCGTCATAAACCTTCAGGTTCTGGCGGATTTTCTCGTTGACGATGCGGTTGACCTCGGCAATCTGCTTTTCGGTCAACGCTTTCAAGTGCGAGAAGTCGAACCTTAGCCTGTCGGGGGCGACCAGCGAGCCGCGCTGCTGGACATGCTCCCCCAGCACCTGGCGCAAAGCCAGCTGGAGGAGGTGGGTGGCGGTATGATTGCGGGCGATATCCCCCCGCCTTTCTATATCCACTATTGCCTCAACCTCGTCGCCGACAGTCAGGCTACCTTCAACGACCTTACCCTGGTGAACGATAACATCGGGCGGGACATTAACGGTATTGGTCACCAAGAACTTACCTGATTTACAAATTATCTCACCGGTATCGCCTACCTGCCCCCCCATCTCCCCATAAAAAGGAGTGGACTCTAAGATTATTACCGTTTCCTGCCCCTCTTTTATTGTCTTCACCGACTTATCATCGGCGGATAGTCCAAGGATTTTTGATTTACAGTTCAAATTAGCGTAGCCGACGAAGGGCGTTACTTCAAGGTTTCCGTGTATGCCGATAGCACCACCCCCCCCCTTTACCTCAAACTTTTGGGAAGCGCGGGCTTTCTCCTTCTGTTTCTCCATTTTCTTTTCAAAGCCAGCTAGGTCTACAGAAAAGCCACGGTCAGCAGCAATCTCGGCGGTAAGCTCTACCGGGAAGCCGTAGGTGTCGTAGAGCTTAAAAGCGTCTGTTCCCGAAATCTCTTTTTTGCCACTGGCTTTGGCCATAATGCCATCCAGCAACTCTAATCCCATGCTCAAAGTCTCGCCGAATCTGGTTTCCTCGCTCTCGACCACCTGCTGGATAAACTCCCGCCGCTGCTTTAGCTCCGGATAGACATGCCCCATAAGCTCTATAATAGCTTCGGTCATCCTGTCGATAAAGGGCTTATCCAGCCCCAGCCGGCGCCCGAAAAGCGAGGTGCGGCGCAAAAGCCGCCGCAGGACGTAGCCCCGCCCCTCGTTGCTGGGAATCACCCCATCGGTGATGAGAAAGGCGATGCCCCGACTGTGCTCGGCAACCACCCTTATAGCGTTATCGCTGGCATCGTCGACGCCGTATTTCTTACCCGAAAGCTCGGCGATGCGCTTTATCAAAGGCACAAAAATATCGGACTGATATACCGAGGGCTTATTCTGGACAGCCGCCGCCGTCCTTTCCAGTCCCATTCCCGTATCGATATTGGGCTTGGGCAACGGAGTGCGCTTACCCTGCTTGTCTTGGTTATACTGGGTAAAGACCAGGTTCCAGATTTCGGAAAAGCGCCCGCAGTCGCAGTTGGGACGGCAGGAAGGCTGGCCGCAGCCGACATCTTCACCGAAGTCGTAGTGAATCTCGCTACAGGGCCCGCAGGGACCCGAATCACCGGCCGGCCCCCAGTAGTTATCCTTTTCATCGAAGCGCAGGATTCTATCTTCGGGGACGCCTACCTCCCGCCAGTAGCCGAAGGACTCGTCGTCATCGAGGAAAATAGTTACCCACAAGCGTTCTTTGGGTAGTTTTAGCAATTGAGTGACAAACTCCCACGCCCAGCTAATTGCCTCTTTCTTAAAGTAATCGCCGACGCTGAAGTTGCCCAGCATTTCGAAAAAGGTGAGGTGAGTGGAATCGCCCACCACCTCGATATCGGTGGTGCGGAAGCATTTCTGGCAGGAAACCAGCCGGGGGTTGGGGGGCTTCTCTACCCCCAAAAAGTAGGGCTTGAACTGCACCATGCCCGCCGTGGTCAAAAGCAGGGTCGGGTCGCCCTTGGGAATCAAAGAAGAGCTGGGGACAATTTTATGCTCTTTTTCCTTGAAGAAGTCTAAAAAGGCTTTACGAACTTGGTCGCTGGTCATCATTTCTTAACGATTTTAGTTTAACGCGCTCTGGCTGTCAACGACTGCCCTATCTATTCATTCTTTGACTAGTGCCTTCGGATAAGATAAGCCCTGACCAGGTGCAAAACGCCCCCTATCATATATATGACGCAGAAAGCATCGAAAAAGGCTTCAAATCTTAGGTCATAGTTGGTGGGCAGAAAGAAGCTCAAGGCTATGACCCCTGCCGTAACCACGAGGATGCCCCCAACCAAAGACCACTGCCAGGCAATAATGGCCACAGCCACATACATGCCCGAAAGGGCAAATGTCCCCGCCACAAGCACATCGGCAGGGCTCCCGCCAACCACAAAGTACAGAATGAGGCTGTATATAACCGCTGCCGCCACCGCCCCCATCGTTGTAATCCGGGCTGCCCAGCGCAGCCGCTGGTAACCACCACGAGACTTACTCATAGCGACCTTCGTACTCATGTTATTGCAGGCCTTATAACTTAAGCGCGCCGCTGGGCGCAAAGCTCGGCAACGAGCAGGTTTAGCGCCAGCCCCCCCTCGAACTTCCCCCGCTTGATATAGAGGTCGGTCTGCAGGAGCTTTTTATATACCTGCTTCAGCCGTTCCAGGGGATAGCGCTGCGCCTGCTCCAGCGTCTTGCGAAAAGGAAACGGCGCCAGCCCCAGCTTGCTCTGAATCTCTATATCGGATTTGCGCTTCCGTCTCATCTCTCTGGCCTGGACGACGAGCCTGACCTGGCGCGAAAGCATGGTCAGCAGGTAGGCCGAAGAAGCCCCCTTGCCCAACAATTGCTCCAGCAGCCGCTCGGCGACCCCCGCCTTAAAGTCGAGGATGGCGTCAACCATAGCGAAGACGTTTGTCTCCTGCGCCGAGCTTACTACCTTATTAATATCCTCCGCCTCGATGCGTTTCCCACCGGTAAAGAGGGTCAGCTTGGTTATTTCGCCGGACATAATCCACAGGTTACCCCCCACCAGCCTGGCCAGCAGGTCCGCCGCCTGCGGAGAGATGGCGCCGCCTTGCGCCGATACCTCTTTCTCTATCCACTGCTTCAGCTTCGCCTCCCTGAGCAATGGGAAAGACCTCACCTCCGCCTGTGATGAAAGTAATTTAAGCAGGGGGTTGGTGCTCTTTATCCTACTACCGTCCGTCAGCACTACTACCGTGCTCTCGGGTATGTTGCTCATGGCTTCGGCAAACGATTTGGCGCCTTCCCCCCCACCCCGATTGGACGTCTTTTTCTGTCGTCGCGGCCTGCCACTGGCCTCGAAGCGCCCCAGAAGCCCCTGGATAACGACCAGGCGCTTTTCGGCCAGAAAAGGAACGGTCTCGCAAACGCCCCTGAGCTCGCCCGGTGTCAGCTTCTGCCCATCGAAGCTGGAGGTATTGGTCGCCAGCATAGACGGGTCGCCCAGCCCCCGCTTTATCTCACCGAGGAACTGGGTTATGGAAAAATCGTCTTCGCCGTGCAGTATATAGAGCAAGTCTCCCCCAGAATTTATCGGTCTTACCATTTTATCACAGCCAAGTCCCAAAATCTCTATTGAATAATGCCCCTGCTATGGAGTAAAATAAGTAAAACTTATTAAAACTCCGTCCGGATGCTGTCCGGCGTCGAGAGGAGAATGCTATGAACGAACGCCCCAACGAACGTCCCAACGAACGCCCAGAGGAACTTAAAAAGCTATCAACCATCGCCACCGACATGGGATTCAACGCTGATTTGAGAACCAAAGCCATCGAGCAAATGGGCAACGCCACCTCGCAGGAAGCCCTGCGCGCCCTGCTCGACCTGGCCGCCAACGACCAGCTAACCGTCAAGGAAAGGGAACTCGCCCTCAAGCAAGCCTCGAAAATAATCAGGTCAACCCAATAATCGTAAAGCTTAAATCTTAATTTAAGAAAGTAGCGGGTTAGACCGATGACTATTGAAATCGGCATCGTCGGGCTGGCGCAGAGCGGCAAGACCACCATCTTTAATGCCCTCACCCGGGGCAAAACGGATACCAGGAGTCTCGCCCCGCATATCGGCATAGCCAAAGTGCCCGAACCGCGCCTGCAGGTTTTGGCCGACATGCTCCACCCCAAAAAGGTCGTCCCCGCCGAGGTAAGCTATATCGACATCGGCGCCTCGGTCAAGGACCTGGGCGGCGGCAAAGGGGTGGGGGGGCAAATCCTGAACCAGCTCAGCAACGCCGACGCCCTCATCGATGTCGTCCGTTCCTTCGCCGACGAGACCGTGCCCCACATCGAAGGCAGCCTGGATGTGGACAGGGACATCGCCACCGCCAACCTGGAGCTTACCCTCCACGACCTGGGCATCATCAGCCGACGGCTGGAGAAGATTGAAGAATCCCTGAAGGGAGCCAAACCCGCCGAGCGCCAGTGCCTTCAGTCGGAGCAAAAGCTGTTAGCCAGGCTTAAGGTCGGCTTAGAAAAAGAGCTGCCCATCCGGGAAATGGGAATCAGCCCCGACGAAGCCAAGCTCATGGCCAACTACCAGTTCCTCACCACCAAACCCCGCCTGATTGTGGTCAACATCGGCGAGGAGCAGATAGCCGAGGCAGAAGCCATGCAAGATGAGCTTAACGCCCGTTACGCGCGGGCGGGCTCTAAGGTCATCACCCTCTGCGGCGAGCTGGAGATGGAGCTCACGCAGCTGGACGACGAAGCCGCTAAGGCTTTCCGCGCCGAGTACTGCCTCCCCGAATTGGGGCTGGAACATGTCGTCCAGCTTTCCTATGAGCTGCTGGGCTTAATCTCCTTCTTCACCACCGTCTCCGACGAGATGAAGGCCTGGTCGATACCCAGGGGCACGCCGGCGCTCAAGGCGTCGGGCAAGATTCACTCCGACATAGAACGGGGTTTTATCCGCGCCGAGGTCATCAGCTACGACGACCTGATGAAGTGCGGCACTATGGCTGAGGCTCACAAAAAGGGGTTCCTGCGGCTGGAGGGCAAAGGCTACACCATCCAGGACGGCGATGTTATTACCTTCCTCTTTAATGTCTAGTCCAGGTGCTGGCTGATTTCGGCAAAGCTGCGGATGCGGATAGCATCGGTAATATCGCTAAAGAAGCCGTGGCGGTCGATTAGAATGCCCCGCATCCCCACCCCATTAGCCCCGATGACATCTATCTCGTACTGGTCGCCGACGTAGATTGCCTCCGCAGGCTTTACCCCCGCCTTTTTCAGCGCCGCCTGGAAGATTTCGGGGTGGGGCTTAGTAAAACCGACGTCCTTCGAGATTATCTTTAGCTTAAGCCAGTTGGCTAGCCCCAGCTCGTCATATGTAGCGCTTATGTCGCGGTCGACGTTGGAAATCAGCCCTAAGATTAAACCACGTTCCTTTAGACTATTCAGGGCCGGAGCCACGTCTTTGTAGAGAGCCATCTTGAGGTCGATGGACAGCCATTTCTTTAATATATTGCCGATAAGCTCCGGCTTGGGCTCCAGCCCCGCCTCTTTGAGAACCATCCCGTGATAGCGCCCGTAGAGGGCTGCCGTTTCCTCTTGAGAGCGCTTGGCCAGGGACAGGCGGGAGTGCTCCTTGGAGAGAAAATCGTCGGCGACCATGATGGGACGGAGCAACTCTTTGGGGGTAATTTTAATGCCCATCTCGCCGAGCAGCTTTGATTGAGTCTCCTCGCGCGGCGGGTCGTAGTCAACCAGCGTGTTGTAGTAATCGAAAAATACGGCCTTAATCATAGAGCCCCCTTCAAGAGCCAGCGGTCAGAGTCGAACTGACGACCGACGGTTTACGAAACCGTTGCTCTACCACTGAGCTACGCTGGCTTCCCGCTAAGTATATCAAAATAAGCCGACTCATAAAAGCCAATCGTCACCTCACCCAGAATTGTTGACCCCCTAAATAGCGTTATGCTACTATAATTAGCTATGCAGGTAGAGACGGAACTGGCTAAATTCACTCCTGAAAAGGATATGTTGCTGACCATCGGCGTCTTTGACGGCGTCCATCTCGGCCACCGTCATTTGATTGCCAGATTGACCGGGCTTGCCCGCCAGCAGGGATTGGCCAGCGGCGCCATAACCTTCAGCCGCCACCCCCGCGAGGTGCTGGCGCCCCAAACCAGGCTGCCCTTCCTCACCGACATCGAGCGGAGGATAGAGCTGCTCAAAAGTGAAGACGTCGATGAGGTCATTCCCCTCTCCTTCACCCCCGAACTGGCTAGATTAAGCCCCGAAGAGTTTCTGGGGCTATTAAAAAAGCACTTAAGGATGCGGGGGCTGGTCGTCGGCCCCGACTTTGCCTTAGGCAAAAACCGCGAAGGCAATACCGACGCCCTGCACCGTCTGGGCGAGGAAATGGGTTTTAGCCTGACGGTGGTACCGCCGCTGACGATAGACGGCGAGGTGGTAAGCAGCACCGCCATCCGAAAGGCGTTAGCTGAAGGCGACGCCAGGCGGGCGCAAAAGCTACTGGGGCAACCCTTCAGCCTTCACGGGCCGGTGGTCAAGGGAGACAGGCGGGGCAAAGAACTGGGTTTTCCCACCGCCAACCTGGAGACCGGAGCCGAGCAAGCCCTGCCCGCCGACGGCGTCTATACCAGCCGCGCCTTTATCGATGCTCAAGCCTATCCGGCCATGACCAACATCGGCCTTCACCCCACCTTCGGCAGCAATAAGCGCCTGGTCGAAGTCTATCTAATGGACTATCGGGGCGACCTCTACGGGCGGGAGCTGACCATAGATATTATTGAACGCCTGCGCGGCGAGATAAAGTTCGATACCCCCGAAGAGCTTAAAAAACAGATTGCCGAAGACGTAAAAAGGGGCAAAGCCACCCTGGAAATCCGAGGTGCGAGTTAGACCATGCCAGAAACCGAGCTCAGTCATTTGCTAAAGCGGGGAGTCGCTGAAATCATCGTCGAAGACGAGATGGCGCAACTGCTGCGCGCCGGCAAGAAGCTGCGCTTGAAGGAAGGCTTCGACCCCAGCTTCCCCGATATTCACCTGGGCCACATGGTAGCGCTTAGAAAGCTGCGCCAGTTCCAGGAGCGCGGGCACCAGATTGTGCTCATCGTGGCCGACTGGACGGCGCAAATCGGCGACCCCAGCGGCATGTCGGTCACCCGCCCCATGCTGACTATGGAACAGGTCAAGGCTAACGCCGAGACCTACATGCAGCAGTTTTTTACGATAGTGGACAAGGGAAAGACCGAGATACGCTGGCAGAGCGAATGGTTCGGCAAGTTTGATTTAAGCGATATCATCAAGCTCACCAGCAAGTTCACCGTGGCGCAGTTTTTGGCGCGGGATGATTTCAGCGCCCGCTATAAAGCCGAAAAACCCATCGCCATCACCGAGCTGCTCTATCCCCTGCTCCAGGCCTATGATTCGGTGGCTATCGAAGCCGATGTCGAATTCGGCGGCACCGACCAGAAGTTCAACTTCCTGGTGGGCAGAGAGCTACAGTCGATGATGGGCCAGCGCCCCCAGCAATGCTTTATGGTGCCCCTGCTGGTAGGCACCGACGGCAGCCACAAGATGAGCAAGAGCCTGGGAAATTATATCGGCGTTACCGAAGCCCCCGAGCAGATATACGGCAAGGTGATGTCGGTGCCCGACGACCTCGTGCTCAACTACTTCGAGCTTTTGACCGATGTCCCCGATAAGGAGCTTGGGGAATTCAGAGAGGGCTTAAAAAAGCAAAAGGTCAACCCGATGAGTCTCAAGAAACGCCTGGCCCGGGAAATCATCACCCAGCTCTACGACGACAAGGCAGCTACCGAAGCCGAGGGACACTTCGAGAGAACGGTGCAGAATAAGGAAATGCCCGACGAGATAGCCCTGGGTACCAAGTCAGGCAAGAGTCTCCAGGATTACCTCGCGGAAAACCGACTGGCTAAAAGTAAAAGCGAAGCTAGACGTCTCATTGATCAGGGTGCCGTATATATTAATGACGAAAGAGTTAAAGACGCAAATTATACTGTTCAAAAAGATGCTATCATAAGAGTGGGTAAGCGACGTTATATTCAGTCTACTTAGCGCTAACTAGAATACACAAACGCCGCTTTGCCAGGGTGATTAATACAGACTAGAATAAAGGAGATATTAAGATGGATAATCTACGTATCCCCGGGGGGGGGGGGGGGGGGGGGGGGGGGGGGGGGGGGGGGGGGGGGGGGGGGGGGGGGGGGGGGGGGCGGGGGGGGGGGGGGGGT
>Ga0315553_10000098_pt1 | contig 71924 bp, 60 predicted proteins | sample SalMarSW160140MG_FD_203099 | JGI IMG/M metagenome (GOLD analysis project Ga0315553, IMG submission 203099) | Salt marsh sediment microbial communities from the Plum Island Ecosystem LTER, Massachusetts, United States - Salt Marsh Sediment SW1601-40 ... | reverse complement strand
TACATTCCACAACTCAGGCAGCTCATCCAGGCTCAGGCCACGCAGCCAGCGTCCCAGCCCTGTCAGGCGCAGTTCATCCTGCAGCGGATTGCCCAGTTCATCATAGACTTCCCGCATGGTTCGGAACTTATAGATCTCAAACGGGGCTGCATGCAGGCCCGGGCGCAGCTGACGGTAGAAAACCGGTGACCCGAGCTTCCAGCGCACGAGGGCAGAAAGCACGAGCAAAAACGGGCTGAGCAGAAGGACTCCAGGCAGCGTCAGGCACAGGTCGAAAGCCCGCTTACGCAAGGGGACGCCGGGTGGAAAGAGCGCAGCACTCACCCTGGAGCCATCCCCGTACTATCGCCACTCAAACCTTCCATCACCGCCAGCATCTTTCCAGCCAGTTTGCCCCGGTTGAAGTGCGCTTCGACATAATTCCTGCCTGCAGAGCCCATGCTTTTCGCTCTCTGCGGGTTGCGTGCCAGTTCTAAAACAGCCCGGGCTAAGGCTCCCGGATCCCCCGGCTGCACAAAAATCCCCGCCCCGGCTGTTTCGACGACCTCCCGGATGACACCATCGATCGCCAGCACGATCGGTTTTCCAGCGGCCATGTAATCGAAGACCTTGTTCGGGTAGGTCGTCTTGTAGGCCTCGACACGACGCAGTATCGCAAGGCAGGCATCTGCGTCAGAAAGCCAGAGCGGAATTTGCTGCTTCGGGACTGGCGGCGTAAAGAGCACATTATCCAGAGCCATCGCCTGCGCACGATTCCGAAGAGCTGGCTTTTCCTTGCCATCACCCAGCAAGACGAACCGGATCCCCCGCTCCTGCCGCAGCAAATCTGCCGCCATGAGCAGCGTATCGAGGTCGTTCGACATGCCGTGCGCCCCTGCGTACAACAGCACGAATTCCTGCTCCAGGCCGTATGTCTCCCGCAGCGGTTTTCCCTGCGGCAGGTTACGGAACATCGCCGGGTCAACGCCATTTGGAACCACGTCCACCGCCAGAGCTCCGCGGTCCGTAACATGCTTGTAAAAGCCAGGCGAATTGATCACGACCCTGTCCGCCCGTCGGTACAGCCAGCGCTCCAGCCAACGGGAGAGCCCGATCAGGAGCGGATTGGTGAGCACCCCGACCTCGATCGCGAAGTAAGGCCAGAGATCCCGTACTTCCAGCAAGAAGGGCTTTCGTTTGAACCTGGCCAATAAGACCGCAGAAACAGCCTGGAAGATGGGAGGTGACGTTCCCCATACGAGATCAACCCCCCGCACACGCAGCCCGGTGAAGAAAGCAAGGATCATGAAGACCAGGAAATTGACCAAACGCTGCACAAATGATTTGTGCCATGCCGCCACACTACGGCAGCGGATGATCTCCACACCCTGGTCATCCACCTCGCGCGTAACCCATGGCGAGGTGGGGCGTCGAGCCCCGGTCATGTAGCTTGTCTGGCCAGTGATGACCGTTACCCTGTGACCGTGCTGGACAAAATAGCGTGCGAATTCATGGTGGCGGGTGCCGCCCGCTTCGTCCAACGCCGCAAAAGCCTGGTGAATCAGGAGGATGTGCATTCCACCTCCCAGCGGCGTCCATCCCAGGCGATCTCGCTGATACCAGGCCGGCCGGGAGCAGGATTCTCCACCCAGGTTAACCTCGGTAGATCATGAGTTGTTAGCCCTAACTGCCAGGTGCTCAAGATGCGGGCCGGAAACTGCATCCGGGCGTCATGGATGACCTGCAGGGCTGGCTGCCGCACGGCGTAGGTCGGTGAACGCCAGCCGCACAATTCCGGATTCAATCCTGCCAGGCCTCCCTTTAAAGACGTTCCGGCACGGTAGATCGCCTGACGGAATACGCTTCCTTCCACCCGCAAAGACGCCGTTCCGTTGGGCGCCTCAAAACGCAGGGAATCACCCTCGCCTTTCCACTCAAGGTCCGGCAGCAGCCAGTTGATGCGAACGGTGTGCTCCCCACTACCCTGCAGCGAATCGGCTACGATCAAGCTTGAAGCGCTGCATGCAAGGATGGAACGACGGTGAACGATGCCGCGTGGTCGAAATCCCCGCCGTTCGACCTCGATCCATTCGAGTTGCCCATCTGGCGATTCCCAGCGGCAAACGAGGTCCGCTGCGCTCCAATCGAGCCACAGAAATCGCCCGGCGGCCAGCATGGGTTCATAGTCGTCGATCAGGATCGAATTGTGGCACCAGGCGCCGGAAAAGGGGTTTTCCCACGGAGGGGGAGCGTTGTAGAGATAGGTACCCGAGTCGCAAGCGAGATTATATCCATTCCACCATAGGTCGACATGCATCTGGTCGCTGTGGCCTGGACGGTTCACAAAGCGGACCGCACGCAGACTGCCGCGCATCCCACGCTGGCCGAACCGGAATAATCCGCACTGAGGAAAGTCAACCCGGGTTGGAGAGGGCTCTGGGCTCAATGGATTCGATTCATCCGCCGGCAGTAGCCCGAGCCAGAAGGCCAGGTCATCCCATCCGCCGGAAGGCAGCCTGCGCCTCCCTTCAAGAAGCAGGGCAGCAGCCTGGATCGTTGGACGGTAATCAGCGTGCGGCTGATCACTGAGCGGAAGCAGCTGAGCGCCATCATTCGGGCCGAAGTTCGGCATGCTGCCGGTGTCAGGTTCAATCCATGCTTCGATCCACCGTATCATCGTTTCCAGCCTGGCCAGCGAATCGTCAGGAAGGGGAGAGCCGCTGCGCTGAGCGATAAGGCTCGCCCACAGCACCCCCTGCAGCGCCAGGCGATGATAGCTGCTGGAGTGCTGGATGTATCCACCATCTTCGAAAATCTGGCGGCGAAGAGCCGCGACCAGATGCACCCGTCCGACGCGTGCCCACTCTGCTGCCTGCTCCAGCTCAGGGAATAGCAGGCCTGCAGTCAGCAACGCTGCACACTCCAGCAGCAGGTGGTTGTTATCCTGGGCTCGGGCATAAATCATGGTCGGGGGAATGCGGGCGGCCCCGGCCGCGATCACCTCGATCACCCGCTGAAGCCGGTCTGGATGCCCTTCCCAATACGAATGCAGGCTATCAACAGCGTAGCTGAGCGCGATCGTCCGGTATGCAACCTCCTGGGCGGAATGCCAGTGCAGTCCTGTGTTGGGCGGACTGGCCTCGCGCCACGACTGGAACAGCTTCCAGAATGCGTCGGCATGGACTTCTTCGCTGGTAAGCAGATATGCCCGCACGAGGTCGAAAGCCCATGCAAACCGTGCCGGCTCCCAGAGCAGCTTCACGTCTCCCGACAGCCGTTCCAGGTGATACGCGCTCCAATGCCGGTCCTGTGCAACGAGCTGCCCCACCTCACCTGGCTCGACCGCGGGAAGGTAGTTCCAGGCCGGCGGAAATCCGAGCTCCAGTTCGAGCCCTCCGAACAGTGTGAAACGGCCACGCTGGAGGTGATTGACTTTCTCCAGCAATCGATCGGAGCAGGGCTTGAAGCTTTGATTCGCTCCTGGATCGAAGCGTGGCTGAGGTGAATGGTCTGCACGCCAGTGAAGATAGGCGGCCGGCTCGCACGGAACATCAGGGCGCAGCCAAGCTGGAAATGGCAGTTCTTCCCAGGTCCGAGCGGGTGTGCGCCAGCGGTACCAGCCGCTTCGAACCGCTGCGCGGTAGGCGGCCATACGCAGCAGTGGTCCAGGCCCGAGTTCGCGCAGGGCGAGAGACAAAACATTCATCATGAGGCTTTATTCGGAGGCGAAGCTACCAACGTCCATCGGCTGGTTCGATCGCAAGGAATCGAGCCCAGCGAACGATGCTGCAGTAACTGCAAATATTTGATCGAAGGGGATGGGCGCAGGCCTCCCGCTTCGAATTGAGTCCACAAAGGATTGCCACTCTGCCTGATGGCCCTTATCCTGGCGCAGCCATGACCTGTGCATTCGCCGCCTTCCCCCGGAAATCAGCTCTAAACGGCGAAAGTCATCCAGCACAGCCGCCCGCCCACCGCCGAAGACCTCAATTCGCTCCTTCGGTAGGGCGCGGTCTCCATTGGCGACATACACGATTTGTCCGAGGCTGCCTCCGGGGAATTCGAGCGTCAGGGTGAAATTATCCTCACGATAGATCCCGCTGTCCGGCAGGGCATGCGCCATCACACGCACCGGGGCTTCGCCGGAGAGATAGGTCAGGAAATCGATGAAGTGGCAGCCCTCACCGATCAGGCGGCCCCCTCCCAGCTGTGGATCCTGCAGCCAGTGCTCAGGAGGCAGTGGGCCGGCGTTGACACGGTAGGTCATCATCAGGGGTTGATTGATCGATTCGAGAAAACGCTTCAATTGGATTGCATGCGGGGCAAAGCGCCGGTTAAAACCCACCATGAGCAGCTGGCTGCTGTTACGCAGCGCTTGGGCGATATCGTTCAACTCCTCGCGATTCAAGGCCAGCGGCTTCTCGCAGAAGACATGCTTTCCTGCTTCTAAGGCAGCAATCACCTGCCCGGCATGCAGGTGATGACGGGTGAGGATTGCGAGCGTGTTGATGTCGTCAGCCTGAAGCAGCGCTTCGAAATCGGTTTCTGCCCGCCGGAACTTAAACTTCTTGCCCACCGACTGGGCGCTCAGACCCCTGGCGCTGACCAGGCTGACCAGCGACACACCTCGTGTGCGCCGCAGCGCAGGCAGCATGACAGCGACGGCGAAGTTACCTGCACCCACGACTCCAAGCTGAATAGCCGATGTAGAAGCAGTAGATCTGGCAAGTTCGCGGTGGGCTGCCGGGGCAATATTTCCTTCCACCCCTGGATACTGCAGCACTACGGCCAGAAAATCCTCACCAGCTCCACCGCTGATCAAATGGTAGGCTGCGGTCGCCTGTTCAATCGGGAAGCGATGGGATACCAAAGCCTGTACGTCGACTGACCCGCGGGAGATCAGCTGCAGAAAGCTTTCCAGATTGCGGCCTTCAGTCCAGCGAACGTAGGAAGCAGGGTAATCGAGGCCGGCTTCCTCGTACGCCGGATCATAGCGGCCGGGTCCATAGGAGCGCGAAATGATGAAATCGAGCTCCTTCTCATAGTATTTCTTGCGCGGCAAGTGCGTGCCAACCACCCCAGTCGCAACCACACGCCCGCGATCACGGGCAATTACCCCCGCAAGCTCAACGGTGTCATCGGAGGGAGTATCGGCGCAAATCTGCACCAAATCGAACCCCTGCCCGGCCGTAAATCCCCGAGCGGCCTGCTCGGCCGATATGCGCTCAACCGCTTCCAGGCCCAGATCTCGCGCTCGAGCCAGGCGGCCTGGATCAAGATCGATGCCCAGCACCTGGCAGCCAGCGGCCCGCGCAATCTGGGCCGCAAGCAGCCCCAGTAAACCCAGACCGATAACGGCAACATACTCGCCGATTCCGACGCTGCCCAATCGGAAACCATGCAGGGCAATCGCACCCAGGGTGGCGAACGCTCCGCTCTCGAAATCCACATCATCAGGCAGCGGCGCGAGCAAATTACGCGGAATCACGACGTACTCCGCATGAACCGCGAACCCGCCGCCAGCACAAGCGACCCGCTGCCCGACTTTGAAACCTTCCATCCCATCACCCAGGGCGATGATTGTCCCGGCACTCGAGTATCCGAGCGGCAGCGGCTGGTCGAGCCGGTTCTGGACCGCATCGAACGTGGTCAGGACGCCTTCACGGGCGGCCTTTGAGAGCACCTGTCGGACCAGGTCGGGACGCGAACGAGCCTTCCCCAGCAGACTGCGGCTGGCAAACTCGACCAGCGAGCGTTCCGTGCCGGCTGAGACGAGCGAAGCCGAGTTCCGCACCAACGCCGTCCCGGGGAGGACGTGGGGGGTTGGTACCTCTTCGATTCGTGTTTCGCCGCTGCGGATTTCCTGCACAACTTGCTTCATCGCTGTGTCCGCCTCAGTTCGTTTTATGGATTCCGTTGCATTGGAGTGACCCGGTGGTCGCGATTATAGCATTCAGATGTAACAGGCCGCACCCATACGAAGGTCAGGCAGGCATCGCTCTCTCATCCTGCAAGCCTGCGCAGTTTGCCCCCTGCTACGTCCCGCAAGCGCCGGTGCATGACGAAGTACTGCTGCCCCTCAGCTTCACGCTGCGGTTGTGGGGTGAGCGTGCCATCCCTCAGACCCAGCAGAGTTTCGAGCATCAGTTCAGGCATGCGTGGTTCCATCCTGCGGCGAATCGACTCGAACGAATCTCCTCGCCTAACCCTTTCGCGATACTGCAGCAGAATCGGGCCTGTGTCCACGCCGCGATCCATGAAATGTGTCGTCAGCCCGATCTCGGGCTCAATCTCCTGCTCCAAAAGCGGCCACTCGACAACGTCCATCCCCCGGTAACGGGGCAGGATTCCGGAATGGCAGTTCAGGACACCGCCGCCCGCCAGGTCGAGCACTTTCTGCCGGATAAGGCCGCCCCCGGTGAATACAACCAGGTCCGGCTTTAACCTAAGCAGCAGGTCAACGACGCGTGAATGATTGTGATCGGGGACCACCGGGCACGGCACATCCCAGCACCGGGCGTCATCACGCAGAGTACCCCGGGGAAGGCCGATGGCCTCGATATAGGCGCCCATCCCTTCCCGGTCATCGTCAGCGGGTGCGCTCACACCGAGAACGAATTTTTGGCGGACTTTCTGCAGCAGCCGGGGGCCATCACGGCGCAGCTCAGCCCGGAGACGCTTCCAGTTGAAAATGCTTCGTATGACGACCCCGGCCAGTTCCAATCCGGGTTCACGCTGGATTAGATGGGCAGTGGCACGTGAGTAGAGGCTGTTGGAAGTGGGCGCCAGGAGCAAGATGCGCATCACGCGGCCACCTTCCGCAGGGCTACTTCCACCTCCGCTAACGCTCGCAGATAGAGCATGTGGATCTGATCCGGGCGGAAGCGGCGGTGCGTTTGCCAGGCGAGATCGTTCAATTTCAGCGCTGCATTCAGATAGCGTGGGGCTTGATAGGCGCTTGCAGCACGAGCCAGCAGGATGGCCGCATAATGCCTTTCAGCCCACTGACTTTCTCTTGAGCCGGGCGGTGAGAGCTCGAGCGCTCGTTCCCTGCGGAGCTCCACGTGTCGCAGCAGCGCCTCGATCACCCGCCGCAATTCCTGATCGCTCTCTGAGCCATTTTCGATAAAGAGCGCCAGCAGCATCGGCATTGTCCCGACGGTAATCCCTTCCCGCCGAATCGGATTGCCTTCACGCAGTTGTTGGCGCCAGTTCTCAATTTGCTGTTGGTCGTATACCTGAGTTTCCCCCGAATTCGATTCGGGCGGTACGTCAGAATGCAGCCCCAGGTCACCGATGAGTTTCAATGCAAGGATGCCATCGGCTCCCCACGCCGATTCTCCGGCTTCGCTCTCATCGAGAACCTGCCGGACTGATTTTGCAGCAGCCTGCAGGTAGTCCTCGACCGCATCCTGGCTGAGACTGCGTTCCAGCAAACGCTCGCCGAGTTGCAGCAGATTGGACGAGAAGCTGCGTATCATCAACCCTTTCTCTCAATCCGCAGCACAGCGCTTATCCCGTCCAGCCCGACGAGACCTTCACCGCTGATGTAGAACTCGTCAGCAGATAGTGGTCCGGCTGGGCAGCTGATCACGCCGTATTTAAACAATTTCATCGGCCGCCAGGGATCCTTCATGAACTGGTAGACCTCCTGCCATTGGAAGGCATCTTCGCTCACCAGGACAGCCGCGCTGCTCCGCTGAACCGCTGGACCTGGTTCGACAGTGGTGAAGGCGATGTACAATCCATCAGATGTTTGCGCCCCGTACCAGGCTGGCGCTTGAAGGAACATGCCCTCTTCGATGCGTCCTGTCGCCCGCTCCATACGCAGCGCCCGGTTCTGCTTGAGCTGGCTATCCGTCAGCCAGCAAATATATTCCGGTGTGAAAAATAACCGCACAGCCCGCCAGGTCTGGCCACCGCCGCCAATGCGCTCAAGCGTTTTAAACCGGTCGCGAGTGCGGTAGAAGAAGCATTCGCCGTCGATATCCCCGGCTGTAACCCACAAAGCCTGCTCATCGTAGGGGTCACGATATACACCGTGGACGTGTCGTGTGCTGCCGGCGGGAAAAGTGTGCGCGATTTCCCACGTATCCAGCGCTGAGCTAACGCGCCAGATTCGCACGCCCTCCCGGGCCGGGTTCATGAAATACTCGCCGAACGTCGTCCATCCATCCTGGTCTTCACAGATACCGCCATGCAGCACACTGTCCCCGGCGACGGTGAAAAGCGGGGTTACCACGCCGGTTCCATCCAGGCGGTAGACCTGCGAGGCGCGTATCGCCAGCACACTCCCGCTGCGGTTCACGAAGAGGTTGGCCTTATCGGCACGCATTGCCCGCGCCAGCGGACGGCCGATTGCAAAAAGATCGCGCTTCCATGCAAACGGCAGAATCGCAACTCGGCTCCAATTTCCACCTGGATCTCGCCGGAGGATAGCCCGGCCGGCCGTGCCCCACAGCGTGCCGTCCGACTCGCGCTGCTGCAGGATGGTTGCCTCCGGTAAACGTTCAAACGAATCGACGTGATATCGTGGCGTGGAGGCTTGAACGGCATTCATCACCGATCGACTTCCTTTGAGTCGTCCGCCGCATGTTCGATGAGATGCCGGTAGAACGCATCGGCCAATTCATGAGCCTTAGCGCGGGATGCGCGCGCCTCGATTAAGGCCAGGTTGGCTGCTCGTGCGGTGTGACGAAGTTCGCGGTTCTGCAGTGCTGACACGATGGAATGGGCCAGTTGTTGTGGATCGCTGGCCGAGGTAAGCAGGCCGTTCGATCCATCCTCGATCCACTCGCGCAGTGATTCAAGATCTGCCACAACTGGAAAGCAGCCGCAGGCGATCGCTTCCAGGAAACTGTTCGGGGTGCCATCGTGCGTGCTGGGCGAAACCATCACCCAGGAGCGCTGGTATATGGCCGCCATTTCCCGCGCCAAGAGCCTCGGCAGCAGGCGCACGTTTTCCCTGATTCCGAGCTCATCCAGCCAGCGCTCTGCCGCCCGTTCTCCGTCCATTGCCGGGCAGAAAAAGATCGTCCCGGGCAGCATTTTCACAATCGTAGGGATTGCCTTGAAAAAGGTATCGCTGCGTACATACGCCCGGAACCCGCGCGGGTTAACCACCACGGGCACATCGGGAGGAATGTTCGCCAAAACAGCCGCCAGTGATTGATCGAGCTGATCCAGGTCAGGTTCTCCGGGGTGAAAAATACCGGTGTCGATGCCCCCTCCGCCGGGCAACACGATCTGCGGACCGTTCTGACGGTATCCCCATTGGACCGACAGGCGCGCATCTCTCTCGCAATCGGCATGCAGACCATCGGCTAATCGCAGGGTTCGTCTAGTGAGAAGGGACATCCCGGGCGTGGAACCGGCGTGAAGCGTGAAATCATTTCCCCAGACCGAGATCACCAGCGGCACTTCCGGCTTAGCAGCAGCTGCAAGGATGCCTTCGAATGGAATTCGCATGGCGTGAACGATATCGGGCTGAATTTCTCGCAGCTCGGTCTTCAGCCTGGCGGCAGCGCGCGGCAGGGTGATCGGACCAAGCCAGTGCCGGATCGCGGCCCGCAACCCGATCGCAGATGCCCCACCCAGTGCTTGCCCCGTCGGACCACCGGGCGCTCTCCCACTGAAGGCGACCGGGATGAACCGGAACGACGCCAGCCTTGCTGGCGGTTCACAGTCGAAAGTGGAGATTAAATGCACTTCGTGATCCCCACCGGTGAACAAATCCAGCCAACCGCGTGCATGCGGGCTGCGGCCATCCGCGACGAAGGCAAGCCGCATTTTTCAGCTCCCCATCACGGCGTTCATGGCCTGCACAAAAACCTCTGCCATCGATTCGATATTAAAGCGCTCGCAGACCAGCCAGTAGGATCGTTCTCCCATGGCATGCAGCCGACCGGGGTCGGCGAAAGCATCTTGAAGCGTATCTACCAGTGCTGCTGGATCATCCGCCGGGAGGAGCCAACCGTTACCATCTGAGACCAAGTCAATCTGCGTCCCGTCCCCCCGGGCGACAACCACCGGCAAGCCGCTGGCCATCGCCTCCTGGACTGCCAGTCCACCTGTCCCGGGTAAAACGAACAAATCCGCCCAGGCAAAGCAAGCCTGGAGTTCCGGGCCGAATTTCTGACCAACAAACTGAGCCCGAGGGTAGATCCCCGCCGCAAGCGATTCGAGCCGGTCGCGATCCGGGCCGTCGCCCACAATCATCAGCTCAGGGGGGATTGATAACTTTGAGCAGGCGTAAAGCAGCAGATCGACCCGTTTACGCGCTTGCAGCCGGCCCACGAATAAGACTCGCCCTGCTCTTAACTCCGGCGGCTGGCGTACAGGCGGCGGGCCGGGCTTTGGCGAGACAGCATTGGCTGCCACATAGGTCCGGTCCGGCGGAGCTCCGAGCTCGATATATTCGGCCGCTCCCTGTTCGCTGTATGAGATCAAGGCGTCGAACTGCGAGATGAACTCCCGCCGCACAACAGTTCTCAAGCCGGCCAGCGCTCCCGTTGCCCGAGGCGCACCGAGCCCCCAGCCGATCACCGGCCGTCCCCGACGATGCATCCAGCGTATGGCCGTCCTGCTCGAAAGATAACGTGGGTTTGCCTCCAGGATAAGCACCTGCGGGGACCATCGCTCCAGCCAGGCCTGCAGCCCAAATTGATAACACAGGTACGCAGGCCCCGACATGATATGCAGGTTCCGGACAGGGACAAGGTCGACGTTGGTGAGAGATGTCGCAGGCTTGATCGATTCGATTTGTCGGGGCTGGCCGGCGAAAACGGACAATCCGCCCTTACAAACGGACCCCAGCAGCTCGAAGAACGGTCTGCGGTAAGAGGGCAGCACCCGCTGCTGAAGTCCTGCTCGGCCGATGAAATCTGGCTGCATGAATCAGATCCACCCGAGTGCGGTGAGATATCCGGCCAGCATGCGATCGAGCCCGAACTCGGCTTCCGCCCGGCTGCGAGCCGAAGTCCGGTATATGCTCTGATGCTCCAGGACTTTAAGCGCTGACCAGGCTAGTCCGCCGATGTCGGGCGGATCCAGATTCCAGACGTCGCCCCCATAGGGCACAAGCTCGCCGGCGCTGTCAGTCACAATTTCGCTTAAGGAGCCGGTGTCGAAGGCAACGATCGGCGTCCCGCACGCCATGGCTTCAATGACTGCGTTCGGACAGGCTGGATGCAGGTCGGCCGCATAAAGGAAATGCGCCGAGCGATCGATCGCCGGAATCTCCTCGGGCGGTACCTGTCCGCGCCAGACAATCTCAACGCCTGCATCTCGCTCGGACTGGGAGCGCAGCTCTCGAGATGCCCGGCCTACGATCATCAATTCCAGCTGACGTTCCCTCAAGTCCTGAATGCGAGCAGCCAGCCGTATCGCATGATCGAGCCCGATTTCATACCCCCCGCCGAGGGTGCCCTCAACCACCAGCATGCGATCATGATCGAGCGGCGGCGATCCGTCCCCATGCGGCGAGTATAGATCGAGGTCAACCCCATTGAGAACCACCTGGGCCTCCACCGGCGCTCCGCCATAGGTGCGCTCCCACCAGCTGCGCGCAAACTCGCTCTGGTACACGACCCCGCTTGCCAGACGATTGCGGATCGTGACCAGCAGCAGGTTGCCGATTTCAGCGCGCAGAAAATGCCGCAATCCCGTCCGGCGCTTGCGCTGGATCCAGTTCATGCCGTCCAGGCGCTGGATGATAGGAACCCCCCGTCGGCGGGCAGCCCACAGCCCCCGCAGCTGCCGAGTGCCTCCTACAACAAGCACCGTATCGTATGGCTGATCCTGGAGCGAAGAACATACTTCCACGCCTCGCCGTTCCAACGCGGCCTTCATCTTCGCCTGGAAAGAAACCATGCCGCCGACGCCGGACGTGCGCGGCAGCATACACAAACGACGGGCGCGTGAGCTTCTTTCGAACGACATCAATTCACCAACCTGACATTAAAACGTTTCAAGCGGCGCAGGGAAATGGGAGCACATCACGAACGAGAACCCACCTTCACGGCCGGGATTCCAGCCCAGATCTCGTCCTCGCCGGTCGACTCGAGCAGGACAGCGTTCGCCCCGACGACCGAACCACGCCCGATCGTCAGCACACCGCTGCGGCAGAGCACCTTAGCTCCCGGCGAAAGCACCACATCATCCCCAACCTCAATCGCCTCAAAGGTTGAATCCTCCATCGGTCGATAGATGTCGGCTCGGCCCAGCGTCACGCCGGGGTAAATCTTCACCCGATCGCCGAGGCGTGTGGTCGGATGGATCACAACGCCAAAGCCGCCGTGTACCAACTGGAAATCCTCGCCGATCTCGACCCCGGCCGGTATCTCTGCCCCCAGGACTTTCAAGCAGTAGTAGGCTAGCTTTCCAAAGATTGGATACCGCCGGGCGTCAACGAGTCGGGAATAGATATCGCGCTTCATCGGTCAAACCGGCCGTATTCCGGGGAAGGCCAACAGCGCATCCACAATACGCTCAGCAGCATGGCCATCGCCGTACGGATTTACGGCTTTTGCCATTGCCTGGTACGCCATGTCATCCTCGATCAGTCCTGTCGCTTCACGGACGATTCGAGCCTGATCGCTGCCGACCAGCCGCGCCGTTCCAGCCTTGATCGCCTCTGGACGTTCCGTCACTTCACGCATCACGAGCACTGGCTTACCCAGAGCTGGCGCTTCTTCCTGCAAACCACCCGAATCGGTAAGAACAAAGCGGCAGCGTTGGAGAGCGTATACCATCTCCCGGTAATCGAGCGGATCGGTAAGCGTGACATTGGGAAGGCCCTGCAGGATCTCATTCGCCGGTCCCTGTACATTGGGATTGAGATGGACCGGGTAGAGGAAATGAACGCGATCGCGATACTTTTCTGCCAGCTGGCGAACCGCCAGAAAAATATTCCTCAAAGGTTCTCCGAAGTTTTCTCGGCGATGAGCGGTGAGCAGGATCAGCTCCCGATTCGGAGGCAGGCTGGCCAGCGGGCTTATTTGCGGCTGAAAACCCTGGCCGGCGATCTGCAACAGCGCGTCGATGACCGGGTTGCCGGTCACAACGATTGAGGCTGGGTCAATCCCTTCGGCAAGCAGGTTGTCACGCGCCCAATCGGTGGGTGCGAAGTGCAGGTCAGCAACCACGCTTGCCATACGGCGGTTGACCTCCTCCGGGAACGGCTGCCACTTGTTCCCGGTCCGCAACCCCGCTTCAACATGGCCAAGGCGCACCCGGTGGTAGTAAGCCAGCAAACCGGCCGCCATAACGGTCGTGGTATCACCCTGGACCAGAATCCAATCCGGCTGCACATCGCTCAAGACTGGATCGAGACCCTGGAGGATGGCTGCCGTCAGATCCGGCAGGCTCTGATCGGGACGCATCAAGTCCAGGTCCACCTGCGGCTTGATTTGGAAGATGTCCAGAATCTGGTCCAGCATCTGCCGGTGCTGGGCTGTGACGCAGACCAGCGATTCGACCCGTGGATTGCCCGCCAATCGCTGAATGATCGGCGCCATCTTCACAGCTTCGGGCCGGGTGCCGAAGATGCTCAGCACCCGCAGCGTGTCGTCAGGCATTCGATTCGCCCACACCAAGCGTAAACAGGCGGAACCCTGCGCCATTCCATGCGGAGCGATCCAAGACGCCACGTGTGTCAATCACGGTCCGCGCACGGGTCTGATCCACCATCCATTTTGGATCAAGCTCTTTGAACTGGCTGTGATCGACAAGCAGCAGAACGGCTTCCGCATCGAGCAGAGCTTCACCCAAAGAAGCCGCCGCTGCCGAACCCGGGACTTCGGTCAGGGGAGCAAACGGTTCGTAGGTGACGACTTCTGCACCAGCCTTGGCCAACAACTCCGCCACCTCCAGTGCCGGACTTTCGCGCAGGTCATCGACGTCGGCCTTATAGCTCAAACCCAGCGCGCAGATACGTTTCCCTTTCAGCGATCCCAGCGCCTCGCTCACCAGGTCCACCACGACCGACGGCTGTCCATCATTCACCAACCGCGCCTGGCGGATCAAGGCACTGAATTCAGGAGCTGCTTCGACCAGGAACCATGGATCAACGCTGATGCAGTGCCCTCCAACGCCGGGGCCTGGCCGCAGGATCTTTACCCGTGGGTGCAGGTTGGCAAGCTCAATCGCCCGCCAGATATCCACCCCGAAGGCCTGGCCCAGGCGTGAGAATTCATTGGCGATGGCGATGTTGACATCCCGGTAGGTGTTCTCCATCAGCTTGACCATCTCAGCGGTCGTCGCATCAGTGAGCAGAATCTCGCCCCGCACAAAGGAAGCGTAAAGATCACGCCCGGCCCGAGCAGAAGCCTCGTCAATGCCTCCGATCACGCGCGCGTTTTCGATCAATTCCTGCAAGATTTTGCCCGGCAGCACACGTTCAGGTGTATAAGCCAGGTAGAAGTCTTCTCCGGCACGCAAACCTGAGCCTTCCAGGATCGGCGCAACCAGGTCAATCGTCGTGCGTGGCGGGGAGGTCGATTCAAGTACGACCAGGTTTCCCGGGCGCAATACGGGCTGGATGGATTCGGCTGCTGCACGAACGTAGCTGAGATCGGCCTGTTTCTCCGCGGTGATCGGCGTCGGTACAGCGATGATGAATGCATCCGCCGCAACCGGCGCTTGTTCGACACTCAGCTTTCCGGAGCCGAACGCAGCCTGAACCAACGTTCGCAAACCCGGCTCCTGGATGTGAATCTCACCATTACGCAGGACATCGACCACCCTGCGATCGACATCCACCCCGGTGACCTGCAAACCGTGAGTAGCAAACGTGCTGGCGGTCGGAAGCCCGATATACCCCAAACCAAGCACACACAGGCTTTCAAATTTCACGGACGCCTCCTGAGCAAATCGCGTGTATTATCCCATAACCGCCTACGGCTCGGAAACCTATCGAATCGTACCATTCCCCGCTGATTGGCATCCAGTTCTCCTTTCTTCCGTTACAATCGTCGCATGCAAAAAAGTGGCGGTCGGTGGATGTCACGGCTGGCAATTGGTTTTACGCTGGTGATTCTGATGATCGTGCTTGCGGCCGATCTGGGTTGGGGCGAGGCGCTCTTTGACCTAGTTGCCATCATCCCTGGCCGTGATTTCACCGGCCATTTTGTGCTCATCGGCCTGCTTTCGCTCACCATCAACCTCGCCCTGCAGCGGCGAACGATCCGATTGCTTGGCAGGCATTTTCAACTTGGAAGCGTGATACTGCTCCCGATCGTGACGCTGGAGGAATTCAGCCAGCTTTGGATCAGCACGCGCGGCTTCTCACTTCTCGATCTGGCAGCCGATTATCTCGGTATTTGGCTGCTGGGCGGTATGCTTTCTGCCTGGCTGCGGAGCGGGTCGGCGGCTTCTGATCATGCAATAGATGCTGCCGATCCGGATGAGAGCGAGACAAGGGGTTGAATCCTGGGGTTGGCATTCATATCTAGGGCCTGACAAATCCCATGCTCCGGGTTTGAAACACAGTATTTCCACGATGCCAGGGACGACATCTGCCTGCGTACAATCTGCTCACTGGAAAGCAAGTTTATACCATTGGCCAACCTGAAGTTCCACGGCGGAAGATATCCTGGAAAACTCACCCCTGAGAATGCTGGCTGCGGGTACAATAAGCCGGTTGCTGGACAGGAGAATGCATGACCTGGCGCATACTCATCGCCGACAAACTGGACCCGGCCGGAGTGGCCATCTTGCAAGATGAAGCCGAACTGGCTCCTTCCGGGCTCGAGGATGCGCTGGGCAAGATTGATGCGGTGATTGTGCGCAGCCGAACCCGGATCAGCCGGGAGATCATAGAACGCGGTCTGCCGCGGCTAACAGTGATCGGTCGAGCCGGGGTCGGCGTCGACAACATCGACCTGGGAGCAGCCGAGGAGCATGGGGTCATCGTGCTCAACGCTCCCCTGGCGACGAGCATCTCCGTCGCCGAACATACGATGGCATTGATGCTCGCCCTGGCACGCCGGCTCCCACAGGCTGACGCCAGCATGCGGCGAGGTGAATGGGAGAAATCACGATTCATCGGGACCGAACTCAGCGGCAAGACGCTCGGCCTGGTCGGGATTGGACACATCGGTGCCCTGGTCGCCGAACGGGCGGCAGCCTTCGGGATGAAAATTCTCGCTTTCGATCCGATTTTGACTCCGGAGGCGATCACCAGCCGCGGGGCAGAGAGCGTCGAGTTCGAATCCCTATTAGGCCAATCGGACGTCATCAGCCTGCACGTGCCGCTGACCAACGAAACAGCGAACCTGATCGGGAAACATGCTCTGGAGCAGTTAAGACCTGGTGCCTGGGTGATCTGCACCTCGCGCGGCGGCATCATTGACGAAAATGCGCTGCTTGATGCGCTGGAGAGCGGTCAAGTAGCCGGCGCGGCGCTGGATGTTTTCGAACACGAACCACCGCGCGCATCACGGCTGATCGAACGTACAAATGTCGTTTTCACGCCGCACATTGCCGGGCAAACGCATGAAGCTCAGGCTCGAGTGGCGGAGGATATTGCAACCGAGGTGCTTGCGGCGCTGCAAGGCGAAAAACTGCGCTGGCGCGTGATTTGAACTCAAGGAGATATCATGACAGACAATTTGAAAGTGCTTCGTAAATTACTGGGCGAAGTGTCCGATCTGAGCCATGCAGCCGCACTGCTTGCCTGGGACCAGCAGACCTATATGCCGCCGGGGGGTGCCGGCGCCCGGGCAATGCAGCTCTCCACCCTCAGCACGCTAGCCCACGAGCACTTTGTTGCTGATGAAATGGGCGCTGCAATTGAAGGTGCGAAATCCGAGGTAAAGGATCTTGATCCGGATTCAGATGACGCACGCCTGGTTCGAAAAGCCGAGCACGATTTCTTGAAAGAAGTGAAAGTTCCTTCCTCCTGGGTGGCCGAGTACTCACGCGTGACCGCCATGGCTCACCAGGACTGGGAGCAGGCGCGCGCCGAATCGGATTTCAAACGCTTCCAGCCGCATCTCGAAAAGATCGTCGAACTGCGCCGCCAATACGCAGATTTCTTCAAGCCCTACGATCACGTCTACGATCCACTGCTGGATGACTTCGAACCCGGGATGAAGACAGCCGAAGTTAAATCCGTCTTCGAAACGCTGCGGAAACGCCAGGTAGCGCTAGTTCAGGCTATCCTGGAGGATGGAAAACCGGTTGACGATTCCGTCCTGCATCAGCACTACGATACTCAAAAGCAGTGGGACTTCGGAGTTGAAGTGATACGCGCGTTCGGATACGACTTCAAACGTGGTCGGCAGGACAAAGCGGTTCACCCCTTTACGACGGGTTTTGGGATCGACGATGTGCGCATCACGACCCGCATCTATGAAGATTTCCTCCCCACCGGGCTGACCGGTACGATGCACGAGGCCGGGCACGCGATGTATGAACAGGGGATCGACAAAGCGCTCGAGCGAACGCCGCTGGCGGGTGGGGCCTCCCTGGCGATGCATGAATCGCAGTCCCGCATGTGGGAAAACCTGGTCGGGCGCAGCTTGCCTTTCTGGCAGGCTTACCTGCCAGAGTTGAAAAAAGTCTTCCCGGCCCAGCTTAGCGATGTATCGCTGGAAGATTTCTACCGGGCGATGAACAAGGTTGAACGGACCTTCATCCGGGTGGACGCCGATGAAGCCACCTACAACCTGCACGTCATGCTGCGCTTCGAGCTTGAAATAGCCCTGATGGAAGGCAGCCTAACTGTCTCCGACCTACCGCAGGCCTGGAACGAACGTTTCGAATCATTCCTGGGCGTCGTACCGTCCGATGATGCCAACGGTGTCCTGCAGGACGTCCACTGGTCAGGCGGGATGATTGGCTACTTCCCGACCTATTCCCTCGGCAACGTGATCGCAGCCCAATTGTGGGAGAAGATTCAAAGCGACATTCCCGATCTGGAGAAACAGATTGCCAGCGCCAAGTTCGATGCGCTCTTGGGATGGCTGCGCGAGAATATTCACCGGCCTGGCGCCAAGTTCGAACCCATCGAACTTCTGCGAAAGGTTACCGGGCAGGGGCTGGAGGCCGAGCCGTACCTGCGCTACCTGGAAGAGAAATATCGGCAGATCTACGAGCTCTAGGGCACCGGGAGGAGTTCAGCCTTGACACTCACAGATATTCATCACAACCTGGCGACATCGGTTTTGCTCTTTATGTTGATCGCCGGCGTGTGGGGCATCATCAGCTACGCGCGTGGAAGGAGCATGAGCGGCAATTACTGGGGCATCCTGGCCGTCGGAGAACTGCTGATCCTGGCCCAGGGAGTGCTTGGGGCTGTGCTCTGGATCTCCGGAGCCAGGCCAGGGCGGCTCGGAATTCATGTTCTGTATGGCGTAGTTGCCGTGATCTCGCTGCCGGCATACTATGCCATCACCAGGGGACGTGACGACCGGCAGATCGTGCTGGTTTACGGGCTGCTTAATTTCTTCCTGGCGGCAATCAGCCTGCGTGCGGCGGCCACCGGGGTATGATTTCCTGAGTCATGGCAACCATTCTTATCGTTGACGATCAGGTTGCCACGCTGGATCTCATGGCGGCCACAATCCGCCTGCTCGGCCATGAACCGGAAATCGCACAAAGCGGGTCCCATGCTCTGAGTCTTATCGCCAGCGCACCGCCCGACCTTGTACTGCTGGATCTGATGATGCCCGGCATGAATGGTATCGAGGTCTTGCAGCAACTGCGAACATCCATCGGAAAGAACCAGCTCCCGGTAGTTATGATAACCGCCGGCGGCGAATACGATATTGAGGAACGCGTGCTCGAAGCAGGAGCAACAGCTTGTTTGCATAAACCAATCAACGTCGATAGATTGAAAGAAACGATCAAGGCCTGCCTTGCCGATGACTGAGCAGAGCATTCGTTCGACCATTGCGATACTCGAAGGTGACCAAACCGGCCAGGAACTGCTGGACGAAGCCCTGCGGGTGCTCAACCCGGATGTTATCCAGGTGCCGCTCAGTTTCGAGCACTTCGATCTCAGCCTGGCCAACCGCCGCTCCACGCACAACGAAATCATTCAGCAGGCCGCCGCGGCGATGAGCGGTTGCGGTTTAGGATTGAAGGCCGCCACCATCACCCCGACCGATCCGGACGACGTCGGCAGCCCGAACGCAATTCTGCGGGAAGCGATCGATGGCAAGGTTATCCTGCGTACAGGCCGCCGCCTGCCCAATGTTCGCCCGGTTGGCGGCGTGCATGCGCCAATATCGGTTGTCCGTATGGCCGTTGGCGGCGCATACGGTGCGCAGGAGTGGCGCGAAACCGATCCGGAGGGGAATGAATTTGCGCTCCGCACTGAGCGCATCTCGCGCCAGACCTGCCGGGCGGTTGCAGAATTTTCCTTCCAGCATGCCGGTCGGACCGGGGCGAAGGTCTTCGGCGGACCGAAGTACACCGTCAGCCCACTCTATGAGGGCATGTTCAAAGAGGAGCTCGATTTTGCCGCCGGGCGTCACCCAAACGTACGTTACGAACCACAGTTGATTGATGCCACTTATGCGCTGCTCCTTCAGAACGCCGGCGAAGCGCTCGTTATCCCGGCCCTTAACCGTGACGGCGACTGCCTCTCGGATTTGGTGCTTCAGATGTACGGCTCAATTGCCGGCTCTGAATCGCTGGTTCTGGCCTTCGACGAAACCGCAACCCAGGTATGCGCGGTGATGGCAGAAGCGCCGCACGGAACGGCTCCCGCGCTGGAGGGTAAAAACATCGCCAACCCGATGGCGATGATCCTGGCCGGGGCTGCCTTGCTGAACTACGTCGGCAGCCCGCAGGCCGAACGCGCTTCACGTGCGATCTATGAATCCGCCTTTGAGGCTGTTTACGAGGGTATTGCCACGCCGGACATGCGCGGACAGGCCAGCACGAACGAATTTACCGACGAGGTTATCCGGCGAGTGACAGCCAAGCTCGAGGTTTGGTCCAGCCTGGTGTGATTTTCTCAAGCTTACCCGGCTTAACAGTATGCGAGCAGCGAATGCACCCGCGATCACGTAACCGTCTCCGGTTTACTTTCGGTCCGGGCCTCGATACGACCCGCCCGCTTTTTCTGCTTCTCAGCTTCATCCTGGCGGCATGCAGCGCATCGGCGGGACCCTCCGTTGTATCGACTGCGGGGGCACCCGGCCCGGTTGCGACGAGCGTCATTGAATCAGTTCCAGAGATCACGGATACTCCGGCTCCCATTGGCCAATCGACAGCAGCGGTCGTGATCGAGCCTCCGATGCCCGTCCCCACCTCAACACCCGTTCCAGCCTCGGTTGGCGTCCCGCAGGAAGAACTGGCGATCTACCTCCCGGGTCCGGGCTCGCAGGTCATCTCACCGATCCAGGTCCAAGGCTATGGGGGGCCAAGCCTGAACAACCGCGTCGAGCTGCGCTTGATCGGCGAGGACGGGCGTATCATCTCACGCGGCTACACCTTCCTTTATTCGTATCCGGGCCGACCCGGTCTTTACTATGGGCAGGTCCCATTTGAAACAACCTCGCTGGCAGAGCTGGCCTGGCTCCAGGTTCGCTCGTACGGTGATCGATATGGCCTGCTGAAACACTTGACCACCATGCCCGTCACGCTTCTCACCAGCGGCAGCCCGCGCGTCGAACGAAACCTGCACGGTCCCGAAAAAATCACCATCTTCAGGCCGGTCGACGAAACCAACCTTAAGGGTCCAACTGTCCGGATCGAGGGAGCTGCCTGGCTCGATGAAGATCGACCGCTGGGCATAGAAATTCTCGACCTGAGTGGTGAGGTCCTGGCAACCGGCGAAGCCACAGTTCAGGCGCCTGCGGTCGGTGCCCTGGGTACTTTCGAACTCGAACTGGAAGTGACACTGCCGCGTTCCCAATGGATCCGAATCGGGGTCTTTGAGCACGGTGGGAATGCAGTTGATGTAATCCACTACAGCAGCGTACAGGTCTGGTTTATTCCCTGACAGATGACCTTATGGCATCAAAAATGTAACACAGCAGGCGGAAAGAGGTGCGCCACGGGTGATATAATTCGCATCCTTTTGAGGGAACATGGAAAGCACACAAAGCATCCGTCGGCCTGATCGCGATCTATCCCGCTACCTGTTGCGGGCTGTCATCCTGTTAGCCAGTACGCTGGCGGTGCTGTCCGCGGGGGCCGTGCTGGTCGTGCTCGGAACCCGCCTGCTCTACAATCAGCGCGCCTACCCTGGCGTTGTGCTGAACGACATCTCCCTAAGTGGAAAGAACCAGGAGCAAATCGTCCAGGCATTGGCGCCGGTTTACCCCTATGCCGAGAGCGGAACTTTGATTCTCTCCGACGGCGACCAGAACTGGATGTATTCGCCTGCCGAGCTGGGTGTGGAGCTTGACCTGCCAGCGATGGCCCGCTCGGCACTCGCTGTCGGCCGCCAGGGAAACCTGCTGGACCGCATCGACGAACAGGTCCGGGCCTGGTACCGAGGCGTCACGCTGCCGGCAATCGTTCGATTCGATAAAATCGTCGCCGGACACACGCTGCAGCCGGTTGCCGACCAGGTCGATCAGCCGGTGGTGGAAGCGAGCCTGACGATTGATGGCACGCAGGTCACGGCGGTCAATGGTCAAGTCGGCCGCACGATCGATGTCGCCAGCACGCTGGCCGCACTCGAAACGCCTGTGCAGCAGATGCACGACGCCCTAATCCCACTCACGATTCTCGAATCAACCCCGCGTGTGCTGGATGCTTCCGGGACGGCCGAGCGCGCGCAGGTTTTGCTCCAGCAGCCGCTGCGCCTCACCGCCGAGGGCGCGGAAGACCTCGTTATACAGCCAGCCACGCTGGCCGGGATGCTTGATTTCGAGATCGTCGACCAGGGAAGCGGGGGCCAATATGCGATTCATATCGATCCGGCGCAATTGCGGGCTCTGCTCGAACCGCGTGCACCCGAACTTGAACGCAAACCCGAAAACGCCCGCTTTATCTTTAATGACGATACCCGCCAGTTGGATCCGCTTGCATCGGCGGTCACCGGCCGTACGCTGGATATCGAGGCCTCGATTACAGCCGTGAATGAAGGTTTGAACTCTGGCCAATCCAGCGTCGGCCTGGCTTTCATCTACGAAACACCCGAGGTGGGCGACGATGCAACGGCCGAACAGCTGGGAATCACAGAAGCCGTGAGCGTCGTCTCGACCTATTTTAACGGTTCGAGCAGCGGCCGCATCCAGAATATCAAAGCCGCCTCTTCCGCCTTCCACGGGCTGTTGATCCCACCCGGCGGGACGCTCTCGATGGCCGACGTGCTGGGTGACATCAGCCTCGACAGCGGATACGCCGAGGCGCTGATTATCTTCGGCGATCGCACGATCAGCGGGGTTGGTGGTGGGGTGTGCCAGGTCAGCACAACGCTCTTCCGGGCGGTCTTTTTCGGCGGCTACGAAATTGTCGAACGCTATCCGCATGCCTACCGGGTGGGTTACTACGAACAGGGTCCGGGCTCGCCTGGTCCGGGCCTAGACGCGACCGTCTTCGTACCGCTGGTCGATTTCAAATTCCGCAACGACAGCCCGTACTGGCTGCTGATGGAAACCTATATCTACGGCAACCAGCTGCTCTGGAAGTTCTACTCAACCTCGGACGGCCGCAGCGTGACCTGGAACAGCGTGGTTTCAAACAAAGTCGATGCGCCCAAGCCGCTTTATAAATTGAATCGCGACCTACCAGACGAAAAGATCAAGCAAATTGACTATCAGGCTGATGGCATGGACGTGGTCGTCTACCGCACCGTAACCGCTGGTGGCGAGACGCTGCACCAGGACGTGATCAAGACCCATTATCTCCCCTGGCGGGCAATCTTCGAATTCGGCAAGGGCGCTGAAATCCCGCATGACGCCGAGGTCCAGGAGGACTAGCGACTCCACACGCATAGATTTGACAAGCACCCCGCTCGCGTCTATGTTGTATCCGTTTTCAACACTTCCACCTTCAAGGAGCGAACCATGATCAGTGATGATCTACTGGAGATCCTGCGCTGCCCGAACTGCGTCCGCGAAAAAGAGGGGCTGCTCAAGCTCTACCGCGATACCTGGCTGGTCTGCCAGGAGCCCGACTGCGGGCGGAAGTATCCGATCAAGGACGACATCCCGGTAATGCTGATCGAGGAAGGGGACAAGTGGGTGGATACTGCCGTGGACGACCTGCCGGTACCGCCGCCCGAGGACTGATGCTCAACGAAGGGAGCGCGCTGGAATCGCTGCTTGAAGATCTCAACTCCGGCGATGACCAGCTGGCAGAGCGTGCAGTCCATCGCCTCTCGCTGCAGGGCGAGGGAGTGCTGCCCGCGCTGATCGCCCAACTTTCTTCAACGGATACGGATCAGCGCTGGTGGGCGACAGCCGCGCTGGCCCAGATCGACCACGCCGAGGCGCGCGCCTCGATCACACGTTCCCTTGAAGACGAAGACATCAGCGTCCGGCAGTGTGCGGCCTTTGCTTTACGCAAGCAGCCTGCCCCGCCCGCCATCCCGGCCCTGATCGCCGCCCTCGCCGACGATGACCGCCTGCTGGCCAGGCTGGCCGGGGATGCGCTGGCCGCGCTCGGGAAGCACGCCATCTCGCCGCTGACAGAAGCACTGCGTGACACAAATCCCGCCGTGCGCATCGAAGCTGCCCGGGCACTGGCGGCGATCGACGACACGGCGGTTATCGCCCCGCTCTTTGCAGCACTCGAGGACAGCTCAGCGCTGGTCGTACATTGGGCGGAACTCGGTCTGCAGCGGCTCGGTGTCGGGATGGTCTTCTACCAACCCTGACATCATCCCCTACCCCGTAAACAACCAGATTCCCCACAGCGCAATCATCGCCAGCCCGAGCATAAACTTCACCACGATCGAGACGCCGTAGCCCAGGCCGATGCCAAGCGTGGCGCGCAGCGCCAGGTCGACATCCTGGTGGCGCACATACTCAAGAACGAACGTGCCGGCCAGCATCCCCACAACCAGCCCAACCGGACCGGCGACGAGCAGCCCTGCCAGGCCCAGGCCGATGCCGCCCAGCGTGCTCAGGAACGATGCACCGCCGCGCCGGGCGCCGGCGCCGCTGACCCACAGTTCGGACAGGATGCCAATCACACCCAGCAACGAAATGAAGGCGAACAGTAAGGTGCCGTGGTTTCCCCAGCCAATGAGCAATCCGTAGCCCAACGCCGCCACCCAGACCAGCGGCAGATCCGGCAGCACCGGAAGCACGGTCCCCAGCAGGCCGACCAGCATTAACAAGCCAGCCAGGATCGAGATAAGAACCTCTCTCATTGCTCCGATCCTGAAGGGATACGCTCCAGCCCACCCATATACGGGCGCAGGACGTCGGGGATGACCACGCTGCCATCGGCCTGCTGGTAATTTTCGAGCACCGCGATCACGGTACGCGGCAGCGCCAGCCCGGACCCGTTCAATGTGTGCACGAAATCTGGCCGGGCGTCTGGTTCCGGACGGTAGCGGACGTTCGCCCGGCGGGCCTGGAAGGTCTCACAATTGCTGCACGAACTGACCTCGAGCCATTCGCCGCTGCCCGGCGCCCACATCTCGATGTCGTACTTCTTGGCCGCGACAAAACCCAGGTCGCCGGTGACCATCTGGATCACCCGGTGTGGAATCTCGAGCGCCCGGCATACGTCCTCGGCGTTTGAAACCAGCTGCTCCAATTCGTCGTACGAGCCCTCGGGCGTGGTGAAGTGATACATTTCGACCTTATCGAACTGGTGGCCACGCTTGATGCCGCGCACGTCACGTCCGGCGGAGAACTTCTCACGCCGGAAACAGGGTGTGTAGGCCACGTACTTACGGGGCAGGTCTTCGAGCTCAAGGATTTCGTCCCGATGCAGGTTAGTGAGCGGAATCTCGGCCGTGCCGATCCACCACAGATCCTCCTCCGCATCATGGTAGATGTTGTCGCGGAACTTCGGCAGCTGGCCGGCGCCCCACATGCACTCTTCCCGCACCATGGCCGGGGGATAGACCTCGGTGTAGCCGTGCTGCCCGGTGTGCAGGTCGAGCATCCAGTTGATCAGCGCTCGTTCCAGCCGCGCGCCGGGGCCGAACATGACATAGAACCGGCTGCCGGAGAGCTTCACGCCGCGCTCGAAATCGATGATGCCCAGCGCCGGTCCCAGGTCCCAGTGCGGCAGGGGTTGAAAGCCAAATTCAGCCTCTGTGCGGGGCTCGCCCTCCTGGCGTACGACGACGTTTTCACTTTCGTCGGCGCCGACCGGGACGCTCGCATGCGGCAGGTTGGGCACCAGGTACATCGCCTGTTCGAGCTGCCCATCGACCCCGCGCAGCGTCTCCTCCAAGTCCTTGATGCGCTGGTTCACATCGCCCATCTGCTCGATCAGCGCCGCGCGTTTCCCCTCATCCTTGAGCGAGCCGATCTCCTTCGAGGTGACGTTGCGCTCGTGGCGCAGGTCCTCCAGCTCCTGCAGGATCTCTCTCCGGCGGACGTCGTACGCAAGGATTTCATCGATCGGCGCCTCGGCCTGGAGGGCGGCCATCGCCTCTTTGACCTGATCCGGATGCTCGCGAATGATGCGGATATCTATCATGCTGAACCTCCCGGCTTGCCTGGAATAAGAAAAGCCTCCTCATCGCAGGACGAGGAGGCGTGCTCGTGGTGCCACCTGCATTCGCCGCATAAGCGGCCTCTTCGGCGATAACGGGCCTTCCCGGCCACCCTTACGGCAGATCGCTCTGCCCCTGCAGGGGCGACTGGCTGTTCCCAGCCGGCGAAGTGGATTCGCTCCGGACAGCACGCTGCCTTCCCACCGTCCGGCAGCTCTCTGGGCTGCCGTCCTGAAGCTACTGCTCTTCGCGCTAGTCTTTCCTGGGTGCAAGCACCCGATGTGGTTAAGGCATTATAGCGCCCCGACGAGGCGAGTCAAGCAGAGCAAACACCAGGCTTCCGGGCAAAGTCTGGTTTGACATTCGAGCACGCTGCATTTATCCTGCTAAAATTCATCGTTGATACCGGCCTGATAACTCGCAAACCGTCAACCTCATTCAGCGCCTTTCGCACCTCGACCACCAGCGTCGGGTGTTATCACGGGCAGCAGGTCGAATCGAAAGGATGTGCGCAGATGGATATTTTCGAGAAGTGCGAAAGCTACGTCATTGCCCGCATGGCAATTGCCTCCGGTCTTTATCCATACTTTCTTCCCCTTGAAAACAGCGAAGGTACGGAGGCCGTGATCGATGGCCACCGCGTGCTCATGCTCGGCTCCAACAACTACCTCGGTCTGACCACCGATCCGCGCGTGCGCGAAGCGGCGATCGAGGCGACGAAGAAGTACGGTACAAGCTGCACCGGCTCGCGCCTGCAGAACGGCACGCTCGAGCTGCACCTCGAACTCGAGCGCCGGCTGGCGAATTACGTCGGCAAGGAAGCGGCGCTCGTCTTCAGCACCGGTTTCCAGGTCAACCTGGGTACGATCTCCTGCCTGGTCGGGCGCGGCGACGTGGTCGTCACCGACAAGGAAGACCACGCCAGCATCATCGACGGCGCGATGCTCGCCATGGGCGATCTGCGCCGCTTTGCGCACAACGACATGCAGCACCTCGAGCGTGTGCTGGAAGGCGTGGATGAGGACAGCGGCGCGCTGGTCGTCGTCGATGGCTTATACAGCACGGGCGGCGATCTGGCGCCGCTGCCGGAGATGATCGAAGTCTGCCGCCGGCACGGGGCGCGCCTGATGGTCGACGACGCGCACGGTCTGGGCGTGATGGCGCGCGGGCGCGGCACCTCCGCTCACTTCGGCGTCACGGAAGGCGTCGATTTGATCATGGGCACTTTCAGCAAGTCCTTCGCCTCGCTGGGCGGGTTTATCGCCGGTGACGAGAACATCATCCACTACATCCAGCACAACGCCCGGGCCTTCATCTTCAGCGCCGCCATGCCGGCCTCCAACGTCGCCGCGGCGCTAGCCGCACTTGACATCATGGAGAATGAACCCGAGCGCGTCGACCGCCTGTGGGAAGTGACCGAACGAATGCGGTCGGGCTTGAAGGACATGGGATTCGACACCGGCGACAGCGTGTCGCCCATCATCCCGGTCATCATTGGCGAGATGGAGCCGGCGCTGGGCGCGTGGAAAGGGCTTTACGACGCCGGCGTCTACACCAACGCCTTCGTCCCACCCGGTGTCCCGGAAGGACGCTGCCTGCTGCGCACGAGCTATATGGCCACGCACACCGATGAACAGATCGACCAGGCGCTGAACATCTTCGGCGAGGTGGGACGGGAGCTGAACCTGATTGACTGACCTGGCTCTGGTCACCGGCGGCACGGGCTTTCTCGGCTCGGCCGTCTGCCGCAGGCTGCTCGCGGAGGGGATCGCCGTTCGAGCGCTGCACCGCCCGCAATCTTCGCTGCAAGCACTGAATGGCCTGAAGGTCGAGCTCCACCAGGGTGATATTCTCCAGCCAGATACGCTGAACCCGGCGCTTCACGGCGTGCGCTGGGTTTTTCACACCGCAGCTCAATCTGACTACTGGCGCCATCCAGAGCATGTGATCGATGCGGCCATCGCCGGCACACGCAATGTGCTCCAGGCAGCCGCGAATGCTGGTGTGGAAAAGGTCGTGCTGACCAGTTCCTCTTCCGCTCTCGGTGTGCCAGATGACGGCGAGCTGCTCGACGAGAACCATGAATTCAACCTTCCACCGAAACGCTTTCCGTACGGCTACGCAAAACGCCAGTCTGAATTGGCGGCGTTGGAATTTGCCGAGCATGGATTGGAGGTCGTAGTCGTCAACCCGAGCATCGTGCTCGGCCCAGGCGACCTGAACCAGATCAGCGGCTCGCTGGTGATCGCCGCCGCACGCGGGCAGGCCTTCCTATGGGTCGATGGCGGGACGAATATCATCCATATCGACGATGTCGCCGACGGGCATCTCGCCGCCCTGCGCTCCGGGCGCAGCGGGCAGCGCTACCTGCTAGCCGGCGAGAATTTCACCTGGGAGCAGATATTCAACGGGTTGACGGAGATCGCCGGCCGACGGAAACCCTGGCTGCACCTGCCAACTGTGCTCGTTTCACCTGCGGCGGCGGCGGTCGACTTGCTCTCAAACATCCTGCCTCTGCCGCTCAATGGGAACCAGCTGCGCATGAGCCGCTACTATCTGTGGTACGGCACCAGCAAGGCGGTCGATGAACTCGGCTTTCATCCCAGCCGGGACTTTCACCAGGCGGCCGAAGAAACTTATACTTGGTACCGGGAGCAAGGCGCGCTTTAACAGAGTGAAGCCTTTGACCACGGGCACTGTTCCTCCGAACACCTAAACCAAGCATACAGCCGGGAAGGACCATGCCACATACTTTCACCACACATTTCACTGTCCGGCATGACGAATGCGATGCCTACGGCCATTTAAACAACGCCGTCTACCTGCGCTACATGCAGGAGGCGGCCTTTCGCGCCTCGGCCGATGCCGGTCTCGGCCAGGCCGAGTATGAGGCGATGGGGCATTTCTGGCTCATCCGGGAAACCGGGATCGAGTACCACCTCCCGCTAAAAGCGGAGGAAACGATCGCCGTAACAACCTGGAACGAGGGTTTTCGCCGCACCATGGCCCGGCGTCGATATACCTTCACCCGGCCTACTTCGGACGAAACTGTCGCACAGGCCTGGACGGATTGGGTCTTTCTCAACCGTGAAACCAACCGGCCGACGGTGATCCCACTTAACATCCATGCGGCGTATTTTCCGGGAAGCGAGCGGGCGCCCAGCTACACCCGCACACCCTTTCCAGAAGTTCCACCACCACCGGCCGACGTGTTCCAGCTGGCGCGGCATGTCGAGTGGCGCGACATCGATGAAATGCAGCACCTGAACAACGCAGCCTACCTCTCCTACGTCGAGGACTGCGCCGTTCAGCTGGCGGGTCATTTCGGTTGGTCGTTTGAGCAGTGGGGCCAAGGCCTGGCTTTCGTCGCTCGCAAACACCACATCCAGTATCTCCAACCTGTTCTACTCGAGGATCAGCTTGAGATTCGCACATGGCTCTTCAACGTGCGCCACACCTCTGCCACGCGCTACTACGCGCTGCACCGCGCCGCCGACGGCGATCTGCTGGCCCAGGTGGCCACCCTGTGGGCGTTGATCGACCTCGAGAGCGGCCGGCCAACGCGCTTTCCGCCCACCTTCCACAAGATCATCGGACCGAATATCGCGTCCGGGGAATAGGAAGCGTGCTGGTGCGACGGACTTCCTGTTTGCGGAAGAACCTCAAAGTCCGTTGGGTCGTACCTGCGGCTCTGCTTCTGCTCACCGCCGGCTCGGCCGCCTGCGGCACGCTTCCCGCAGAGTGGCCAGGGTTGGATCGTGATCTGACCAAAGCAGTGGATGGCTACCTGGCGGCCTTCCTGGTTGAACCGGTCCAGGGTGGACAGGTCTACTGCGCCAGCGAAACGCTGGAGGTCGAGCAGGTCGGCAACGCGGTCAAGGCCTGGGTCTGGGTGCTGTGCGAGGAGTTCTTCCCGGATCGGGGCATTCTGCAGGTCGGGGCTGGTTTCAGCGGCCCGTTGATGGTGTACCTCTTTTCGAACGAGCAAGATTCCCTACCAGGTGTAAGCAAACCAACCTACATGGCCACCGGATTCGCTCAGCCGCGCGATGGGAGCCTGATGGCCGAAGACATCGAACGTATCTTTCCAGCGGCCGCAATCGAGCGCATGTGCCTTGCCGATCTTTCCTGTACCAACAGCCGGGTTGCACGCCTGGAGGCAATAGTGGAAGGACAGGTGCAGGAGGAATTCAACCTGCCGGTTGCGACGAGCTCCTTCTCCAGTTAACGATCCAGGGGCACGGCTACGCCGTGCCCCTGCGGAAATTTCCATACCTGATTTGAAACTTACAGATCCAGGTTCGCCATCTGTTCATAGAACTTCCAGCGGGCGATGACATCGCTGCGCAGGGCTTCCAGCAGCATCTCGGCCCGGTCCGGATCCGATGCCCGCAGCGAACGGAAGCGGTTCTGCTTGTAAGCAAACTCGCTTACGTCCTCCGTCGGCGGGCGGGAATCGAGCTGCAGCGGGTTCTTTCCCTCCAGCGACAGGCGTGGGTCGAAGCGGAAGAGCGGCCAGAAACCGCATTGCTCGGCATCCTTGTGCAGATCGGTTGCGGTGGTCATGTCGATCCCATGCGCTATACAGTGGCTGTAGGCGATGATCAGCGATGGACCCTCGTAAGCTTCGGCCTCCTGGAGGGCCTTCACCAGCTGGGTCATATTCGCTCCATAGGCCACCTGGGCGACGTAGATGTTGCCATACGACATGGCGATCGACCCGAGATCCTTCTTCGGCATGTTCTTTCCAGCTGCAGCAAACTTCGCCACAGCGGCGCGCGGGGTCGCCTTCGAGGCCTGCCCGCCGGTGTTGGAGTAAACCCCGGTGTCGAGCACGAGCACGTTGACGTTGCGCCCAGAAGCCAGGACGTGATCCAGGCCACCGTAGCCGATGTCGTACGCCCAGCCATCCCCGCCCACGATCCAGACTGATTTCGGCACCAGGAAATCCGCCAGGCTCACCATCTGAGCCGCGGCCGGATCCGTGCTTTCTGCGAGGTAGGCTTTCAATTCCTCAACCCGTGTTCGCTGGGCTTCGATCGCTTCCGGCGTATCCAGGCTTGCGCCCAGGATTTCCTTCGCCAGTGCGCTTTTTCCGTTCAGCTTCAACCCGGTCAGCTGTTGGCGGGCATTGATCGATAGCTTGTCCACGGTCAACCGCATGCCCATGCCGAACTCGGCGTTATCCTCGAAGAGCGAATTCGACCACGCCGGCCCGCGCCCATCCGGGCGGGGGGCATAGGGTGTGGTGGGCAGGTTGCCGCCGTAGATCGAGGAACACCCGGTGGCATTTGCAATCAGCAGCCGGTCGCCGTAGAGCTGGGTGAGCAGCTTGACGTAGGGCGTCTCGCCGCAGCCGGCGCATGCTCCGGAGAACTCGAACAGCGGCCGGATGAGCTGTGAACCCTTGGTTGTGAAGCGGTTTACCAGCTCCGGATCGGTATCGGGGATCGAGAGGAAGTACTCCCACTTGGCGACTTCCTGTTCGCGCAGCGGTGTTTGCGCTTCCATATTGATCGCCCTGCGTTCGGTCTTGTTGCCTTTCTCATCCTTGGCGAAGGCCGGACATATGTAAACACAGGTCCCGCAGCCGGTGCAGTCCTCCGGGGCGACCTGCAGTGTGTAGAGCATGCCATCCATGCCGCGGCCCTTGGCCGGCACCGCTTGCCATCCAGCCGGTGCATCGCCGCTGGCGAATTCAGCCGAGTAGATTTTGGGCCGGATCGTCGCGTGCGGGCAGACGAAGGCGCACTGGTTGCACTGGATGCAGACCTCAGGATCCCAGACCGGGATCTCGAGCGCGATGTTTCGTTTCTCGTAGTGAGTCGTACCAACCGGGTATGTTCCGTCGTTCGGCAGGTATGAGACCGGAATCTGCCCGCCCTTGCCGGCGATCATCATCCCGGTAACCTGTTGCACGAATTCCGGCGCATCTGCCGGTACGGGCAGCCGCATGTGAAGATCAGAGCTTGGCTTGGCCGGCAGTTCGATGCGGTGGATGCGCTCCACCGCCAGATCCGCGGCCTTGATGTTCATATCGACCACAGACTGGCCCTTGTCGCCGTAGGTGTCTTCCACCGCAAGCGATACCATCTTCATCGCTTCTTCCTTCGGCAGCACGCCGGAGATGGCGAAGAACGCGGCCTGCATGATGATGTTGATGCGTCCACCCAGGCCCAGCGAGCGGGCCAGGGAATAGGCGTCGAGCACATAGAACTCAGCCTGCTTTTCGATCAAGCCCTGCTGCACCTCGAAGGGGAGCTGCTCCCAGATTTCTTCTGGTGGATAGGGGCTGTTGAGCAGGAAGGTCCCACCTTGCTTCAGGTGGCTGATGATGTCGTAGCGCTCGAGGAACGGGAAGGCGTGGCAGGCCAGGAACTCCGCCCGCTTGAGCAGGTAGCTGCTGCGGATGGGATTGGGGCTGAACCGCAGGTGCGAAATTGTCATCTGGCCCGATTTCTTCGAGTCGTACTGGAAATACCCTTGAGCGTAGAAATCGGTCGCCTTGCCGACGATCTTAATCGAATTCTTGTTCGCACCGACCGTCCCATCACCTCCGAGACCATAGAACATCGCCCGGTGGACACCCTCAGGTTGGGACTCGTAGTCGTCATCCCAGGGCAGGTTGGTGCCTGCCAGGTCATCGTGGATTCCAACCGTGAAGTGGTTGCGGGGCTGTTTCTCGGCCAGGTTGTCGTAAACCGACCTCACCATGCCCGGGTTGAATTCGCTCGAACCCAGGCCGTAGCGCCCGCCGACGACGACCGGCATATCCTTTACAGCCAATTTCCCGCTTGACACGGCTTCGGCGATCGCATTTTGAACGTCGAGATACAGTGGTTCTCCAGAAGCCCCCGGCTCTTTTGTTCGGTCGAGAACGGCGATCTTGCGCACGCTTGCCGGGAGGGCTGCAATCAGCGCACTTCCATCAAATGGGCGGTACAGGCGAACTTTGATCATGCCCACTTTCTCGCCCTGAGCCGACAGGTGGTCCACGACCTCATGCACCGTGTCTGCGCCCGACCCCATCAGGATAACAACTCGCTCAGCATCCGGAGCACCCACGTAGTCGAACAGGTGATACTTCCGACCGACCACCTTGGCAAAGCGATCCATAGCATCCTGGACGATAGCCGGTGCTTTCTCATAATATGGGTTAACGGTTTCACGGGCGGCAAAGAAGACATCCGGGTTCTGCGCCGTACCACGCACAGCCGGCCGGTCAGGTGAGAGGCCGCGCAGGCGGTGGGCGATGACGTCATCATCATCGATCATGGCCCGCATATCATCTTGGGTCAATTCTTCGATCATCTGAATTTCGTGGGACGTCCGGAAACCGTCGAAAAAGTGCAGGAATGGGAGCCGCGCTTTCAACGTGCTGGCCTGGGCGATCAGCGCCATGTCCATCACTTCCTGCGGGTTGTTGGAGGCCAACATCCCCCAGCCGGTAGTGCGGGCGGCCATCACGTCCGAGTGATCCCCGAAGATCGAGAGGGCCTGAGCAGCGATCGAGCGGGCCGCAATGTGGAACACCGCCGACGTTAACTCGCCGGCGATCTTGAACATGTTCGGGATCATCAGCAGCAAGCCCTGGGAGGCGGTGAAGGTCGTAGTCAGCGCACCGGTTGTCAGCGCACCATGGACGGCGCCGGCCGCTCCGCCTTCTGCCTGCATCTCGGTCACGTTTGGAACCATGCCCCAGATGTTCGGCTCGCCGTTGGCGGCTTTTTCGTCCGCGATCTCACCCATGGGAGATGAAGGTGTAATCGGGTAAATCGCGATCACTTCGTTGGTTGCATAGGCGACATGCGCGGCAGCACTGTTACCATCGTACGGTACCAGCTCGCGCTTAACTTTCTTCTTCGCCATGAAAAGCTCCTTTCAGCCGACGCGTTTTAGGTGTCGCGGGGGTATATTAAAGGGGTATCCTTTGGGCAATTCCCATCAAGTCTATTCAGCTTTAGGGGCAGTCAATAGTGTACTAGGGCACCCTAAACTGGAGGATACTTGTCACTATTCCAGGGTGCCCTTTTAAACCATCCTTAAAAGCTAGCAATGTTCCCCGGGAGGCAGCATGGCATCACTTAAAACAACTTACATGGGCATCGAGCTTGAGACACCGCTGGTCGTCGCCGCCAGTTCGATTTCGAGCTTTCTGGAACGCATCCAATCCGCCGAGCAAGCTGGCGCCGGCCTGCTCGTCATCCGCTCGCTCTTCGAGGAGCAGATCCAGCTCGATGCGCTTCGGCTGGAGGAGTCGCTCTCGGTCGGTTCCGAAAGTTTCGCTGAGGCGACAACGTACTTTCCGAACATCGAGCATGGCGGAGCCGATGAACACCTGATGTGGATTGAGAAGACGCGCGCCGGGACAAAACTGCCCCTTGTCGCCAGCCTGAATGCGGTCTCACCTGGTGCCTGGACCAAGTATGCCAAGCAGCTCGAATCGACCGGCGTGGACGGGCTCGAATTAAATATTTACGCGGTTGCCGCTGATCCGGAAGTCAGCGGTGCACAGCTCGAGAAGACACTTTTTAAGATTGTCGAATCGGTCGTGGGTGAAGTGAAGATTCCGGTCTCGGTCAAAATGAGCCCCTTCTACACCTCGGTCGCAAACGTCGCGGCCGAGCTCGATAAGCGCGGCGTGAAAGGGCTGGTGCTCTTCAACCGCTTCCTGCAGCCCGACATCGATCCGGGCACGGAGAGTTTGAAGCAGGAGATGGTTTACAGCTCGCCGGAGGAGCTTAAGCTCCCGCTGCGCTGGGTGGCGCTGCTTTACGGGCGAGTGAAGGCCGACCTAGCGCTTAACACCGGCGTGCACTCCGGGACCGATGCGGCGAAAGCCTTCCTGGCCGGAGCCCAGATCGTGCAGATCGCTTCAGCCCTGCTCGAAAACGGCATCCCCTATCTCTCCACGATGCTACGCGAGCTTGAGGGCTGGATGGACGAACACGGCTACGAGAACCTGCAAGAGGTACGCGGCAAGATGAGCCAGAAGAAGATTGAGGATCCATTCGGATTCGAACGGGCACAGTATGTCAAGTTATTGATGAGCCAGAAGTAAGGCGTCATGCCGGGTGGAATCCGCAGGGGCACACGGCCGTGTGCCCCTGCCCATGAGGTATCAAAAGCGGGGCGGCTGATCAGCCGCCCCGCTTTTTCTTCAACCAGTCTTCAGCCGCCAATCGTAAAGCTGATTGCCGGGATCAAATTCAGGATCAAGCCCAGCACGAACATCCCGCCGGCGAGTTTGTTGTGATAGAACGCGGCCGAGACGAACCACAGCGGCCAGACGGGGTAATTTTCCGGCCGTTCGCTTGGCTTGGGTTCGTTATAAATTTTGAGCACCTCCCGCAGGCGGGGCAGGGCCAGGACGATGAGCAGCACCCAGACGCCGAGCGTGCCGGTCAGGACCAGCGCCAGCACAACCAAGTAGTAAGCGATCATCAGCGCCTGGTTCAAGATCAGGGAAGGCCGCTCCCCGATCATCACCGGCAGGGTGTGGATGCCCTTCGCCTTATCGACTTCTAGTTTGTCGATGTGCTTACCGATCAAGACCGTCGTCACCACAAGTGCATAGGGAACACAAGCCAGCCATACACCCGCCGGCGGCAGCTGACCCGCGGTGACATAGTAGGTCCCACCGATCATCAGCGGACCCCAGACAAGGAACACGCTCGGCTCTCCCAAGCCATGATGCTTGAGCTTCAGAGGTGGAGCGACGTAGAAAACGCTGATGAACAGCCCGGTCAGCGCGAAGGCCAGCGTCAGCCAGCCCACGTTAATGACGAAGTAGGCCATGATCAGGGCATCGATCACATTGACGATCGCGATCGCCGTCAGCAGCTGGCGCTTCGTCAGCAGCCCGGAAAGCACCGGGTGGGGTGCGTACAGAGCGCGCGTGTACTCATCATCGTCAACACCGCCCTGCAAATCGAAATAGTCATTGATCATGTTGTTGGCGGCATGGGCCAGGACCAGGCCAATCAGCGCCAATCCGAAATGAAGGTAATTCGGTTTCGCGGCCAACGCCGCAGCCAGCAGCCCGCCGATCAAGCCCGAAGTGGCCGTCATCGAGAAGACCGCTGCACGGGTGATGATCAGCCATTTGCTGACCGTATCCATCTCCTTGTCAGGAGACAGATTGGCGGTATCAAGTACTTCCTTCCAGTTCGCTATCAATGACATAGGTATCCCTCACCAATTACGTCTGAATTTGAGTCTAACCCCTTCAACGAACGTTGTACAGGATTCTCAACGGGATGATGAAAAAAATCAAAAATTGCGGGCCGTATCGTGGCCCGCCATCGATAGATCGCTTCTCCGCGAATCCTCAGAAATTCAACAGCGATCCCGACCAGATTGCCGCCCCGGCTGTGCTGCACCCAACCTCTCTCAGTTCATTACTCCCACCGGAAAAGCCGGGCCGCCAGCAACCCTCCAGCGACAGTGATGCCAGCTAAGATACCGACCTCTATCCAGTGGGCGCTGAATGCATCTCCGAACCACAGACCACGCATCAAACGGACGACATAGGTAAGCGGCAAGAAATCTGAAACTCGGCGGATCGAGTCCGGCAGAATCTCGATTGGCATTCCAGCTCCAGAAAGGAAGAGCATGGGATAGAAGATCACCATACTCACGACCTGTGCCATGCGGGCTCCTTTCGCCACGCTGGCGATGATGTAGCCAAGCGCACTCATGGCCAGTGTGCCGAGTACGACGGCCAGGAGAACGGCCCAAATTTGGCCTTCGAATTGAACGTGATAGAGCAGCCATGCCACACCGCTCACCAGCGCCATCCCCATCAGCGTCATCAAGAGATTGGTGCATTGATCCGCCAGGATGTAGGTCCATGGTTTTAGCGGTGTCACGCGAAAGCGCCGCAGGATGCCTTGCTCACGGTACCCAGCAGTCGTGATCGGAACGGACATCAAGCCAATCGTCCCGACAATCAAGCCGCTGTAAGCTGGCAGCGAAACGTCCATACTGCCACGGCCGCCGAAGATCGCAGCCGGCTCATTGCCATAAATCGACCCGAATAACAGCACCAGCATAGTCGGGAAAGCGAGGGTGAAGAAAGCCGCCACCGGCTCTCGGAGGTATAGTTTGAATGTGATCAGAGCTAATTGCTTCAAACCGCGCATGACTATTCCCTCATCTTTCGCCCGGTCAACTGAAGGAACACGTCCTCCAATGAGGGCTGCTCAGTTCTCAAATCACGGAATTCGGCTCCACCGTTTTCGAGCGAAGCGACAACGCTGCTGATGAAGCGTTCGCCGAAACCCTCTACACTTACCCGCTCGCCGTTGATCTCCACCCCGGTCACTTCTGGGATCGCGGCCAACTGCTGCTTGGCATTTCCGTTAAGGAGCTCAAATACGACGCATTTCTTGCGTTCGAGCGATCTGATCATCGCCTGCGGTGAATCTAAAGCAATCAGTTGGCCTTCATCTAGAATGGCTACCCGGTCGCAGAGCCGTTCAGCCTCCTCCATGAAATGAGTCGTCAGAAATACCGTACAACCGTCCTGGCGTATCTCCCGCACAAGATCCCACATCGACCGGCGGGCTTGAGGATCGAGGCCCGTGGTAAGCTCGTCGAGGAAAACAAGCTCTGGCCGGTTGATGAGCGCTAGTGCAATATGAAGCCGCTGTCTCTGGCCGCCGGACAGTTTCGCGATTGCCACATTTCGCTTCTCGCTTAAACCCATCCGTTCAAGCAATTCCTCGCCTGGAGCGGGGTCTGGGTAAAGCGCAGCAAAGAGAGAAAGTGCCTCACTCACCCGCAGCCTGGGCGGAAGGGTCGACTCCTGCAGTTGAACCCCGATTTTCTCCACAAAACGCGATCGATCACGCCATGGATCGAGGCCGAACACGGACAACTGACCGCTGTCTGGGCTTCGCAGACCCTCCAGGCACTCAATCGTTGTCGTCTTTCCTGCCCCATTAGGACCGACCATGCCAAAAATCTCGCCCTGCTCAACCTCGAACGAAAGGCCTTTAACTGCTTCCAGCTCGCCGTACTTCTTTTTCAAATCTTCAACCCGAACGATGGCTGTCATCAAAACCTCCTGCGCGCCGATTCTCCAGTCTTACTCGGTGCTGTTGAGAATCTCCCTCAGCGCTCGAACATGTTCGTCGAATGCCCGCTGTCCGGATGCCGTCAGCTCCACATAGGTTCTCGGTTTGCGATCGACGAAGGTCTTTTCCAGGTGCACGTACCCAGCTTCTTCCAGCCTGCGAAGGTGGGCGCCCAGGTTGCCGTCGGTCAAATCGAGCGTATCGCGCAAGAATGTGAAATCCATCGATTCGCCTTTGCCCAAGGCAGCCAGCGAGGCCATGATCCGTAGCCGGACAGGCTGGTGGATAACAGGGTCAAATTCAGTCATCGGTCACTGCCACGCACGCAGGATATACAGCCCTGCGCCAATCAAGCCGCCTCCTCCGGTAAAAGCTAGCCAGTAACCGAGATAGGCCGGGAGAAACTGCCAGCCCAGGACGGCGAGAATGCCAATTGCGACGCCGACAATCAACAGTGGTGTACTAGCCCATAGACCGAAGAGTGCGTAGCCCATCGAAATAAGAAGCGTTACGAAGAGCAGGTATTGTTCGTCTGTTAACGGCCACATCGTCCACATCATCAGGCCGCCGAAGGCTAGCAGCAGCATCCAGAAGATGCCAAACTTCCAGGCGTCGGGCGAGCGTACACGCCGGCTCAGGCGCACAACCGCGTATGCGCTTGCCAGCACGCCGAAGGAATCGAGCGCGAGCCATAGGTAACCGGAAGCCGGGCCCTTTAGAACTTGAGTGCCAAGGTAACCAAAGAGCCAGACGATTCCCCAGATAATAAACTGGTACCCAGCCCCGGCGCGGGCCATCGCCCTGCGGGTAGCCCTTCCGGCTTCATTGATTAGCTCCAGCGATTGTGATGCCTGTAGTGGGTCCATTTCTCAACCTCCAGAGTACTCTGTTTCATAGAGTACTCTAGCATATTGTTCTCCGCCTGTCAACCCTTTTAAACCCTTCACTAAGCTGGAGTACAATCGCTCGTAGACGTCCAACTTAGATGGAGGCGCGCATGCCCGAAGCTGTCATCGTTTCCGCAGTCCGGACCGCAATCGGCGCCCACGGTGGTGGATTGGCCGCAGTGCGGCCGGACGACCTGGCCGCACTGGTGATTTGCGAGGCGGTCGAACGGGCAGGGATCGATCCGGCCTCAATCGAAGAGGTCTACATGGGGTGCGCAAACCAGGCCGGCGAGGATAACCGCAATGTTGCCCGAATGGCCTCGCTCCTGGCAGGCCTTCCGGTCGAGGTAGCGGCTGTCACCTTCAACCGCTTGTGCGCCTCAGGCCTGCAAGCGATCAACGCCGCCTACCGGGCCATCCGGGTTGGCGAGGGGGATGTTTTCGTTGCTGGCGGTGTAGAAAGCATGTCACGCGCTCCCTACGCCGTCGCCAAAGCCGGGAGCGGTTATCCGTGGGGCAACCTCACAATGTGGGATTCTACTCTTGGGTGGCGCTTCCCCAACCCGGACTTAAAAGCTGCCTATGGCAATGATGCGATGGGCGAGACGGCCGAGAATATTTACGAAATCCATCCCGAAATCTCACGCCAGGAGCAGGATGCGTTCGCTTACGAAAGCCATCGCCGTGCGATCGAGGCCATCGACAGCGGAAAGTTCGCCGAGGAAATCGTGCCTGTCACCATCCCGCAGCGCAAAGGCGACCCGCTCATCTTCGAAACCGACGAGCGCCCCCGGCGCGACACTACCCCAGAAGCGTTGGCGCGGTTAAAGCCCGCTTTCCGGGAAAACGGTGCCGTCACCGCCGGCAATGCCTCCGGCATTAATGATGGGGCGGCCGCTCTCGTGCTCATGTCAGATACCCGGGCAAAGGACCTTGGGCTGCGCCCGCTTGCGAGGGTCGTGTCGAGCGCTGCAGCGGGAGTCGAGCCGCGCACAATGGGCCTAGGCCCGATCCCGGCCACGCGTAAAGCGCTCGATCGGGCTGGATTGTCGATCTCGGACCTGGGGCTGGTTGAATTGAACGAAGCCTTTGCCGTCCAGGCGCTGGCCGTAATGCAAGAGCTCGGGCTGCAACACTCGATCACCAACGTCAACGGCGGGGCGATCGCGCTCGGGCATCCACTCGGGGCATCAGGCGCACGGATCATGGTCACGCTGCTGCACGAAATGGGGCGGAGAGCGCCAGGCACCAGCCGTCCCTATTACGGCCTGGCGACGTTGTGCGTCGGAGTGGGTCAGGGAGAAGCAACGATCGTCAAGTGGTTGGACAGTGATCCCTGATCGCGACCGGATCGCAGGACCCAACCGTTGAACGCATGATATAGTTGCGAGGAGAGGGCTGGGAATAGAGCGTTGACCGAGCACAGGAAACCGGAGGAGGTCCACGAGACCATCTGGGTCTCTGCCCTGCGCGCTGCGGCCGGCGTCGCCCGCCAGGCGACCTCAGGCGAAGGGGACGTGATTCGCGCCGTTTCCGAGGAACTGACCCGCCTCAAACTGCGCGGTACAGTTGCCCTGCTTGATGAGAACGGCCAGCTCGAGGTCAGCACTCCCTCACTGCCTCCGCCCATCATCAAGTCGCTGCACCGCATCACCGGCTTATCTCCAGCCGGATACAGCTTCGACCCATCCACCGTAGACCTCTATTCCAGAGTAATCAAAAGCCGCGAACCGCTCTTCACGGAAGACCGCTCAGCAATTGTCGCCCAATTGATGCCTCAGGCTCTGCAGCCCCTGCTGAAGCAGGTGATGAAGGTCCTCGGGGATGAACATGTGATCCTGGCTCCGCTGCTCCTCGGCGACGACGTGATCGGCACATTAAACGTGGTGGCGGATTGGCTCAGTGTAGAAGATACCCCGATGGTCGCCGCCCTGGCCGACCACATCGCGATCGCCCTTGGTCAGGTGAGAGCACGCCAGAAGCTTGAGCGATCGCTGCAGCTGCAGCGCTTGAGAAACCAGGTGATCGAAGAGGTCGCCAGCGCGCGGGCAACCGACCAGGTATTCGAAGCGATCGTGCACCTGGCACTTGAAGTGATTGGCGCCGATGCGGGCGCGATCGGCATGGTTGAGAACAACCCCGAGCAGATAAGCTACCCGTGCGTAATCGGACTCCCAGCGAACGGGGCTGATCGAGCCGCAGAATTCAAGGGCGGCTTCGCCCGGCAGCTCGTTAAAAGCAAGCGGCCGATCCTCGTACCGGCCTACAGCGAAGTGCCGTTCGCATTCGATGACTGGGTGGAAGCAGGGGCGCAGGCCTTCCTCGGTGTGCCGCTGATGATCGGGGAGGAAGCGATCGGCGGACTCGGGCTGTTCAGCTTCGCTGACAAACAGCACTTTGGTTCAGAACAAATCGAACAAGCCCAGGCCATCGCCAGCATGGCGGCAATCGCCGTGCGCAACGCCCGGCTCTTCAGCCAGGCCCAGCGGCGGGCAGAGGAAGCCCAGACCTTGATCAACACCGCCCGTTCGATTTCATCATCGCTTGATACTGAGACCGTGCTGAACGAGATTGCCCGTCAGGCAAATGACCTATTGAACGGCGACGGCAGCCGTATCCATCTCGTCGACTACACCGAAAATGCCCTGCGCTGCGTGGTAGCCCTCGAACCTAATGCTCGAGCGATCATGAATTTCGATCTGCCGCTCGGCCAGGGTTTGACTGGCCACGTGGTCGAGAGCGGACAATCTTTGATGATAAACGATCCATCCCGAGATCCGCGCGGCATTCAAGTCCCCGGTACCCAGGAAGACGAGCTCGAATGCCTAGCTATCGTCCCGCTCTCCATCCGCCAGCGCACCCTGGGGGCGATGACCGTCCGGCGCCTTGGGTTGGAGCGGCCTTTTACCTCCGACGAGCTTGACCTCCTGCGGGCCTTTGCGGCCCAGGCGGCGGTCTCGATCGAAAATGCGCACCTCTACGGACAGATCGAAGCACAAGCCCAGCGCCTTGAACGCCAGGTTGAGGAACGCACGCGTGAACTCGCACTGTCAGAAGCACGCTATCGCTCGCTGGTTGAGACAGCCCAATCCGGAATATTCCAGATCAGCGCTGAAGGCATCATTCTGTATGCGAACCAGGCGCTGGCACGCATGGCCGAGGCCCCGGTGGACGAGATTGTCGGGCAAGAATTCCAGGAGAGCGGCTTCCTTGATGAGCAGCACCTGCAGGAAACATTGCAGCGCTTCCACTCTCGCTTGAGCGGCGACCTACCACAGGCCGATGTGTACGAGACGACCTTCCGCTCCCGTTCTGGACACGAAATACCGGCCATGGTTGGCGTGAGCTTGATCCTGGACGAGGCAGGTCAACCGCAAGGGCTGACGGGGCTGGTGACGGACATCTCTGAACGCATCACCCTGGAGGAGGCACTGAAAGCGGAGCGCGACCGGCTGGACGCCATGCTCACCCACGTTGGCGATGCGGTGATGGTAACGGATCGCGAGGCCTTAATTCAATTCGTCAATCCGGCCTGGGAGCGTTTGAACGGCTATCGTTCCAGCGAAGTGCTCGGCAAGACGCCAAGTTTTATGCGCACCGGGAAACAGAGCGATGACTTCTACAAATCGATGCTGGCCACGATCGAAGCCGGCGACACCTTCAAGGCCGAGGTCGTCAACATGCGCAAAGACGGCAGCACCTATGAGGCGGCATTAACGATCACGCCTGTCGTCGGGCCGGACAATGCGGTCCTCAACTACGTCAGTGTCTACCATGACATCAGCGCATTGAAGGAGCTCGACCGGCTGAAATCGCAGTTCGTCTCCGATGTTTCGCACGAACTGCGCACACCGCTGACCAATATACGGCTCTATCTGGATTTGCTGGAACGGGTGCGTGACCAGAAAAAAGTTACACGCTATCTGGAAACACTATCACGCGAGAGCGACCGCCTGGCAAACCTGATCGATGACCTGCTCTCTCTTTCGCGGCTTGATGTGGGTGCCTCGCCGCTCTACGCCCGGCCGGTCGATGTCAATCAGTTGCTTGACGCCCTGGTACAGGACCGGTCATCGCTCGCAGCTGAACGCGAGCTGCAGCTCAACTTGCAGGCTGCCGAAGGTGTTCCAACGATCCTCGGCGATGAACGCTTGCTGGGCCAGGTCTTCACCAACCTGCTGACAAATGCCATGAACTACACTCCAGAAGGCGGACAGATCACGCTTCGGTCTCGAGTCCACCACGAGGGTCAGACAGCGTGGGTCATAGCAGAAGTCGAGGATACCGGCCTGGGCATTGCGCCGGGTGAACAGAGCGAAATCTTCAAGCGGTTCTTCCGTGGGACGGCGAGCCAGGAGACGGGGGCTCCTGGTACCGGCCTCGGGCTGGCAATTTGCCATGAGATCGCCGAACGCCATGGAGGGCATATCCACGTCTACAGCGGCGGCCTCGGGCAGGGCTCATGCTTTGCCGTCTGGCTGCCGGTTGAAGGACCTCCCGACGCTTTGAACTAACGCGTACCCGTCGACAGAATACCACGCTCAGCCTCAATTGTGTCCAGCCAAGCCTGCCTTGCACTCCTGAGTTTCACCCCGGTCGTCTGCTGTATCTTATCCGCCCGGTAGCGAAATGAGGCGCAGCTTGAACGCACAACCTCGGCCGAGATGAATGCGGGCTGCCCCGACAGGCGTAGTAAAGGGGTCGCTGCCAGGCCAGCAGCCAGCGCAATCGGATAAGGCAGCCACAGGAAGCGAGTCCTGCGGTGCAGCCCTTCAGCCCAGGTCGAAAGCATCTCGCGGTTGGTCATCACACTCCCCGCAATGAAATACTCACCGCCCGGTGAGCCATGCTCGACCAGCCCGAGCAGCGCGTGAGCCGTATCTTCGACATGAACAAAGGAGAAGGCACCTCCCGGCCCCCAGACCGTAGGTGGGAGCAAGCGCCGCAGGTAGAGCCGGAACAAGTGACCGTAGGTTGAGTGATCGCCTGGGCCGATGACCTGAGCAGGACAGCCCAGGATTAAGGGAAAACCCCGTTCTCGATAGCCGTCGGCCAGCTCGCGTGCCTCGATTAACGTGCGCTCGTACCAACTCGAGGGTTGCGCGGTGCGTTGAAAGCCCTCTTCAACTAGCTGGCCGGCGGTGTCTCCGAGGGCGGTCGTACTGGAGGTCATAATCACACGCTCTACATTCACTTCCTCGGCCGCAGCCAATGCATTGGCGAGACCGTCGACGTTTACTCGGCGCATTGCCTCGTGCTTGCCGCGCGGGATGCCCAGCTCGTACCAGCCCGCATTATGCATATACACATCAGGCTGTACGGTTTTAAAGGCGGCCTGCAGGGATTCCTTCTTTGTGATGTCACCCGCGACCAGGTGTGCACCTCGCTCCTCCAGAGCACGTGCGGCAGGGCTGGCCGGGTTGCGCACCAACAGGTTGACATCCCAGCCCCGCTCAAGTGCAAAGCGGCTAATATATCGGCCGATAAAGCCGGTCCCACCGGCGATCATTACTCGCATCTTCCCTCCGAAAAGCCCTAGCGGATTGTGCCAGGACTCATGGAAATAAACACAGGGCCGCCGGTCTGGGTTCGATGGAAACCGGCGCCCGGGGTGTCTTGTATAACCTGGCCTCAATCAGGCAAATTGGTAGGTTGAACCCTGGCTGGTTTTGGTGACTTCGATGCGAGCCGGAAAAGCTTCTTTCAGTTCATCGATGTGCGTGATAACCAGGATCAGGTCGAAGTCATCCTGGATGCTGTTTATGGCTGAAACAAGATGCTCTCGGCCGCGAGTGTCCTGGGTTCCGAACCCCTCATCGATGAACAGGCTGCGTAGTTGGGCTCCTGCCCGCCGGGCAAGCATGCGCGAGAGGGCAATCCGGATCGCAAAATCGATGCGGAACGCCTCGCCGCCGGAGTACATTTCGTATGGCCTGCTCCCTAGCTCGTCGGAGATGATGATGTCGAGCGCCTCGCGCAGCTCCCCGGTCTTGATCTCACGCTGTGTTTCGATGCGGGCGTGCATCCGGCCATCCGTCATCTGCGCCAGAAGCTCGTTTGCCGAACGCTCGAGCTCCGGGACGGCCGTTTCAATGATCATGGCCGGCACACCGCGCTTGCTGAATGCATCGCGCAGCGCTTCGTAGGTTCCGAGATCGACTGCACAGCGCTGCCGCGCTGCCTGCCGTTCCGTGCGCTGTTTTTCGAACGAATTCAGCGCCGCTAATTTCTGCCGTGCGCCCCCCACACGCTCATCGGACATTCGCTTTTCCCGCCGCAATTGTTCTAGGTCCGCTTCAGTCAGCGCCGCGGCCTGCACCCGGCTCTCACTGGCTTTGATGCTCTTCTCGAGTTCCTCCCGCCGGGATATATCAGCCCCAAGCTCCACCTCCCAGCGCTGAATGCGTTCTTCAAGCACCTCCAGCTGTTTTTGCGCCTGGTCGACATGCGCCCGCGCGGCCTGCAGTTCCCCCAATCGCTTTTCCAGCGCTGGGCGTTCTTTCAACCGCACCTGCAGACCGGACTGTTCTTTGCGCACCTGGCCTAGGTCTGTCTCGAGCTCGGCAATCTGCTCCCGGTTTTCGCGATACTGTTCTCGGCGGATCGCAATTTCACCCTCGAGCTCCTGGACCAGGTCATGGCGGTGCCCTTCGGTCAGCGGTTGGGCACAGGTCGGGCAGATGGGCTGATCCGCTTGCGCCAGAGTCTGCAGGCGTGCCTTCAAAGGTTCGGTCTCCGGACCGAGCGCCTCGTTCATACCTCGCAAGCTGGCGGTTTGCTCTAAAAGCGCTGCCCTGCGCTCACCAAGCTCGTCGAACTGCTCCTGGAGCGGTGCCAGAGTCTCGAGATTCTCAGTAATCTCGGCCAGCGCTGCCTCGACCGCACTCCCGTCAGCTCGTGCCCGAAGCTCTGCCCGTTCTTTGGAAAGCTCAGCCAGCTCGTTCTGGCGGTTGCTGATGCGCCGGGTCAGATCATCGATCCCGCGCTGCAGGCTGACCATTTCGGCACGCGCTCCCTCCAGGTCGGCCCACTGCTTCTCGGCCTCGGCCAGCTTGAGCCCCACCTGCTCGGCCAGTTTGCTCGCCCCTTCCAGTTCGGCTTCGTATTCCCCCCGGTGAGACAGCTCACGCTGGATCTCTTCCAGGCTCCCCTCAAGACGCTGGATTTCAGCCTGGGTCGTATTGATCCGCTCCCGGGCGCGGGCTTCGTAGACTTCCCAGATCCCGAGGCCGAGAATATTTGCCAGCACCTGCTTGCGCTGGGTCGGTGTCTTGGTCGTAAAAGCATCAGCCTGGCCCTGGACCAGGAAAGCGGAGTTGGTGAAGGTTTCGTAATCCAGGCGCAGCAGTTCATCGATCCGCTGCTGTGTTTCCCGAATTGCCGATCCTGACAGGCCGCGCCATGACTCGCTTTCGGGAGACCAGACTTGAAACTCAAGCACCGACGTGCCGCGCTTGCCGGCCTTTCGTTGACGGATGACCTGGTAGCGATCCAACCCCTGCGCAAAAGTGAGCGCTACCCGCATTTCGGTCTTCCCCTGGTGAATTAGGTCATCGGGGCTGTTGCTGCGAGCACGCCCCCAGAGCGCCCAGGTGATTGCGTCCAGCAGAGATGATTTTCCTGCCCCATTTTCGCCTGCCAGGCAAGCGACATGCACGCCCTCGAAGTTAAGCGGCGGGGGGGATTGGTAGGCGAGAAAGTTCTTCAGTTCAAGTTCGAGCGGGATCATCGGCGGATCACGAAACCGGACAGCCCGTAGGCGGTGTGTTCACTGCATGCCTCATTCATGCAGCAGCTCCCCAGCTTTTTCCATCAGCTCAGCGAGCCTTTCGGGTTCGACGTCACGGCTCTTGAAGTAGCGCTCCACTAACTCAAATGGCGTAAGCTCCTCCGGAGCCAGGTCGCCAAGCCGGCTGCGGGCTTCAATCTCAAGCTCACGGGCAATGATGAAATTTGCCGTTGGCTTTAGAGCGGTCTCGATTGGACGTTCGTCCAACAATCTGGTTTGATCATTTGTAAGCTGGATGCGCACGCGTGCGACGCTGCCCTCCAGGTCACGCCCGGCAATGGCTGAGAGCACATCCGCCGTTGGGTCCTTCGACTCACGCACATCGACATCCAACGTGATAAACGGTCGGGCGGCAACGGGCACAAAACGCCACTCTGTTTCACCACGCTTCAATTCGACCCAGCAGAAGCCTTTCTCTTCCGCCTCCTCGCCGAAATCGATCCGTTCCAGCGAACCGCTGTAGACGACAGGCGGGTAGCCGGCCGGATTTAAATTCTGGTGCCGGTGAATGTGACCGAGGGCAACATAATCCCAGGCCTCATCGGTCACCATTGAGGTCAGCAGCGGTAGATCCCGTCCGAGCATAACGGAACGTTCCGACCCGAAGCGGGCTGTATCGACCCCGAAGTGACCGGCCAGGACGCGCGGCATATCCATCGTCCGTGCCTGTTCCGCAAGCTGTTCCAACCGTCCGGCGACTTCGCTCCGCAGTCCCTGATTGAGCTCGTCGATCGATTTGCCCTGGTACTTCTTCCAGGACATAAGCCGGTTGCGCATCGGATACGGCATCCAGGCCAGGAAGACCGGACCATGCCGGGTTTCAATCACACGGCCTTCGTCGCGGTAGCCGACGATAACACCCGGCACTTCAAGTGCACGGAAGATGTCGAGGCTGTTCGCTTTCACTGCCATGCCCGGCATATCATGGTTGCCCACCAGCAGCAGCGTGGGCACTGCGTCCGCCAGGCGTTTGATACGCTGGGCAAATTCGCGCTGCTGGGTGGGTTCTGGATTGCGATCCTTGAAGGCATCGCCCGAAAACACGGCCAGGTCGGCTTCGTTTGCTAGAGCGTAATCGATCACTTCATCCAGACGCTGCAGGAAATCGAACACCCGGCTTGAGGTACCGGTGTTTGGATCGAGACTGCCGTAGTTTTCCATGCCGATGTGGATATCGGCAAAATGGAGCATGCGGATAACTGCGCTCATCGGATTTCTCTCATCTCGCCAGCAGCATCCTGGAACTCAACCCGGCCGGTTTGTCTTTGGCCGGTCATATCCCAGCAAGCTCAAGCAGAGATATAGTTCCCCGCGGTGGTGGATTTCCTGCTCGAAGACGTGCCACAGGATCCAGGCCAATTTGGGTGTGCCGTCCCCTGGTACCTGCACGATGCGGGTGAATTCGTCTACATCGACCGATTCGAGGTAATCCATCGTCGCTGCGTGCACCCGCTCCATCTCCGCCCGCAAAGCCGAAACGCTGGAAAGCGCCCGCGCATCCTCGTCCGGCCAGGATTCGTACTGCCGGCGGATCACGTAATGGATCCAGCCGCGTTCGACGTTGATGATGTGGCGCAGGATATCCCCGACGCTGCGGGCGTAGTGCTCACTGGGAACGAACTTAAGCTCTTCGTCCTTGAGCATCGAGACTGCGAGCACCAGATCACGCCAGACCGGAATCCACTGGTCGAAGAACTGCGCCGCGTTCATAGCCCCTCCTTCCGATGAACCCATTTATCCAGGCCCGGGGGAAGCGTGTAAGCTTCAATGCGATCCAGCAGCTCAGTGGGCTCATGTTCATTGATCAAAAGGTCGGTATGTTCGCTGTAGATGAAGCCTTCTGAGCGTGCGTGATCGATCAAGGCCAGCAGGGGGTCGAAGTAACTGTCCACATTCAAAATACCGATTGGCTTGCGGTGGAGCCCGATTTGTGACCAGGTCAGGATCTCAAACAACTCCTCGAATGTGCCGAAACCACCCGGAAGAGCGACAAAGGCATCTGCCGTCTCGGCCATGCGCGCTTTTCGCTCGTGCATCGATCGGACGACTTGCAGCTCCGTCAGCTCGCGGTGCACCAGGGCTGGAGTATCGAATAACTCTGGAATGATGCCAATCACCTGGCCCCCATTCTCCAGCACTGCATCGGCCAGGATGCCCATCATACCTGTCCTGCCTCCGCCGTAGATAAGCGTGATCGAGCGGCTAGCCAACACCTCTCCCATCTTTCGGGCTGCATCAAAGTAGGTCGAATTGGATTGGTCGCTTGAACCGCAATAAATACAAATACGCCCTACCGGCATGTCGCCCCCTAGGCCTGGCCGGCGCTGGACATCACATCGCCCGGAAGCAGATTCTGGATGCTCTGTGCATGCACCTCAAGGATGTCACGCGTTGCCCTGCGGGGGAGGCCCGTGTGCAGCCGCAGTCCGCATTCATCGCCAGGGAAGCGCGGAATGATGTGCAGATGTGCATGGGGCACCGCCTGGCCCGCGGCCGCACCCTCGGCCAGGAAGTAGCTGATTCCCTCCAGCTGCAAGCCGCTCTTTCGCAGCGCTTCCCCCAGCGCCCTTCCTAGAATCAACATGCGCCCAGCCGTATCCGGTTCGACGTCGCTGAAGTCCTGAAAGTGCTCGTTGGGAATGACCAGAATATGCCCTGGCGTTACCGGAAAAAGATCCATGAATGCGGAAACAAGCTCATCCTGATAAATGAAACTCGCTTCACTCTGGCCGCGGGCGATGCCGCAAAAGACACAATTGTCCTCGACGTTCATTCAGAGGCTGGCTCCTTTTTGGTACGGAGGTTGGTGATCGTTCGTCGGCAAAAGCCTGACCGCGTCGTCATTCTACCATGCAGCCCAAGAGGCGCTCACCGATGGGACTTGACCTCTCCGGACAAGCACACCAGAATGGAACCGCTGTCCTTCAATTTGCGAGGAGAACTTAATGCAATCCCACTTTCCAATCTTGATCCTTAACGCCCGTCCGGCTGCCGGAAAAAGCGAGATCATCCATGCCCTGCGCGAAATCCCGGATCAGGAGCGCCTCGATCAATTTCACATCGGTCCGATATACATCCTGGACGACTTCCCCATGCTGTGGACATGGTTCGAAGAAGATATGCTGCTGGAAACCGTCTTCCAGCGTCCCCGTCTGTACACGACACCAGATGGCTACTTCCTGACTGATGATTACTGGCACCTGCTCATTCGCCGCCTGGCCCAGGAGTATGAGAAGTACCGGCGGGACAACGGCAGTATGCACACCGTGGTGATCGAATTCTCGCGCGGCGCCTCCCACGGCGGCTATCGCCAAGCCTACCCACACCTGGGGCTAACGATCCTGGGCCAGGCTGTCAGCCTGTACGTCCAGGTGTCCTATGCTGAATCGCTGCGCAAGAATCGCGCTCGCTATAACCCGAATCGCCCGGACAGCATCCTTGAACACGGTCTGTCCGATAAAAAGATGGAACGGCTGTACAGGGAGGATGATTGGATGTTATTTGCATCCGCCCCGAGTGGCTACCTGGAGAGCGCCGGAGTGAACGTCCCTTACTTCACCCTTGAAAACGAGGACGACGTAACAACCGGAGGAGGGGAACCGCTGCTGTCAAGATTGGAGGCTGCCTGCAGCAGGCTCTGGGATCTGCATCGGTCCCGGGGAACGGTATAATCTCTGCTCATACTGCAGTCCACTTCCAGCCCTTGGAGCCAATATGAAACGCATTGCGTTCACAATTCTGACCCTGGTGATCATGCTCGCGCCCGGCACCCCGGTCGCGGCCCAGACCGACGTTGTTCGAGCGGTTTTGTTCTACTCCCCCACATGCCCGCACTGTCAACTGGTCATCACGACCTACATGCCCCAGATCTCGCAGCAATTTAACAGCAGCGTGACCTGGGACTTCTACGGCGAGGATTACGATCCGACCAGCGAGGATACGCCTCCACTGGTTGCGTTGCTGGGCAACGCACTCCAGGTTCTTTACGTCGACACCGCCAGCGAACTCGGGAACGCACTTTATGCTGCGGCGATCGAACGCTACTCAATCCCGCAGGAAAACTGGGTCGTTCCTCTGCTCGTCATCGAGGACACGATTCTTACCGGGTCCGTCGATATCCCCGAGCAGCTGCCGCTGATTGCCGAGCAAGCCCTGGGCAGCGGTGGAATCAATTGGCCGGATATCCCCGGGTTGGCAGCATATATCGAGGCCTTGCAGCCGTTCCCCGGCCAGGAAGTTCCGGAAGCACCCACACCGACAGAGGCAACTGGCGCGACCAGCGCAGCACCCACGCAGGAGCCGGCAGCACTTCCGGGGGCGTTGGATCGAAATCCTGCCGAACTGCCTCTTGGTGAGCGCATTATGCTCGACCCTGCCGGCAATTCGATTGCCATTGTCGTTCTGGTCGGCATGCTGCTCAGCGTGCTTGCCGTCGGCCTGCGCTGGAGCGGGCGCTTCGCCCCCCGCCGGCCAGAGCCGGTCTCGATCTGGATCCCGCCCTTGGCCATTGCAGGGATCGTGGTCGCCGGCTATCTGGCGTATATTGCGGTCTCGGGGAACGATGCCGCCTGTGGTCCGGTCGGCGACTGCAACACCGTCGCCCGGAGTGAGTACTCGGGGCTGTTGTTGGGCATCCCTAACGGATTCCTCGGCGTGGCTGGATACGCGGTCATTCTTATCGGATGGTTAACTGCCCGCTATGCTCAACCGGCAGCAGCCCGTCCGGCGGTGCTTGGCGTATTTGCAGCCAGCGTGCTGGGGACTTTATTCTCGCTTTACCTGACCTTCCTCGAACCGTTTGTGCTGGGAGCGAGCTGCGCGTGGTGTCTGACATCAGCGATTCTGATCACGGCCATCATGCTGCTCAGCGTCAGCCCGGCCAGAGCCCGTTATCGGCCCGAAGACCCGGACAGGCAGAAAATGAATGCGCCCCTCTAGCACCAGGGCCGAGCCTTATCGAGCAGGCAGGGACCGGATGGGTATGTAACGATTCGCATGGCGCTCGCATCCAATGTAATGCACAGGGATTGTGCACATGCTATGGAGGCAAAAATGGGATTTGCAAGATTCATGTCAAGCAATTTAGGCCGCTGGATTCGCATCATCGCCGGCGCGGCGCTGATCGCAATCGGCATCTTCCTCGTCCAGGGAGTTTGGGGCATCGTCCTGGCCGTTGTCGGCGCGGTTCCGTTTCTGGCGGGAGTCTTCGATGTCTGCGTCATCGGCGCGCTTTTCCTGCGGACACCGTTTCGAGGGGCAGAGTTACGAGCGAAGATCGAAGAATAAAATCACATTTCACCCCGGGGCGGAAGCTCCTTCACGAGGTGGCCAATTGATGGCCACCTCGTGTTGACGTTGAAGCATGGAGACTGAGATGATAGCCGGTCCGATCCTCACCCTGCTTGCCGTTATGCTATACGGTGTTTTGCACAGCCTGCTGGCGACGAACCGGGCCAAGCGGCTTGCAGAGGTTGCCCTTGGATCAGGCGCTGCTCGCCTCTACCGTTTGTTCTACAACATCGTCGGGGGATTGAGCTTTTTACCCGTGTTGGCCATCACGGCTGCTTACCCCGGGATGCATCTATATACCATCCCGTTGCCCTGGACGCTCCTTTCGACCCTGGGACAAGCCCTGGCTGTGGCTTTGCTGCTGGCCGGTTTGCGCCAGACCGATCCCTGGCATTTTCTCGGGCTTAGGCAGCTGACCCAAAATGCTCTGGCTCCCGCGGCGGAGCTGACGACAGGTGGAATCTACCGCTACGTCCGCCACCCGCTTTACAGCGCAGGCCTGCTCTTCATCTGGCTCACGCCGGTCATGACGACCAGTGTACTCGCGCTGAACCTTGGAATATCCGTCTATCTGTACCTCGGGAGCGTGTTCGAGGAGCGCCGGCTCGTGCGCGAGTTCGGCCCAGCCTATATCGAATACCGCAAGCAGGTTCCACGACTGATCCCACGCCTCTGGATGCGACCTAGAATGTAAACCAGGCGCTCGCCTGATAAGCACACCATGCAGAGGAACCGACTCTATTAAAGGCGCTGCTTGGGGGTTTTTCCGCTTTGAAGCACCCAGCCTCGTCTCAGGAGTTCGACCCCGTCCAGCCGCTCGGATGCGGAAACGGCGAGCTGTTCAGCCAGCCTCCCCAGCAGCTGGAAGCCCTCATCACTTGCCTGTTTAGCAGCGGAATCTGCCACCTCGATTGCCTGCAGGGTCTCACCCTTTGCCGCCAGCACCATCGAGCGGTTGAGCTCCCGTTCAAGTTCGACTTCCGGGCCTGCGCCATCCGGAGTTGTCCCGAAGGCAAGCGATTCAGCCTCGGCCAGTTTTCCCTGTTCCAGATAAGCCTGGACGAGGTGATTTTCCAGGTTCCCGCGCAGTCGGTTGTCCTCGAGTTTCCCCGAGATCGCGAGCGCACGCTCGAGCGTGACCTCGGCCTGCTTCCCATCCCCATCCAGCGATTGTGCCATGCCGAGCGTGTCAAGGTAGATTGCCTGAGCGCGCTGCTCACCGGTATCACGAGTGGCCTCGATAACATTCTCGATCACCTGCCTGCCTTGCTCGATTTGACCGAGATTGAGCAGGATAATCGCGCGCTGCGCCTCGCTATTTGCCCATCCCTGCTGGTCTCCAATGAGCGCTTTCAAATCGCGGGCTTCGATCGTGCGCTCCAGAGCCTGGTCAAGTTCAGCCCTCACATGATGCAGCAGCGCCATGGTGTTGAGCACCCGTGCCAGCGCGTAGCTGTCTCCGATGGCAATCAAACCTGTCCGGGCTTTCTCACAAATGTCCAGTGCACGGTCCAGATCGCCCTGCTCATAATAGGTACCGGCCAGGTTGACCATCGAACGATATTCCATCTCTAGCTGACCTGTTCGCCGGGCTGCCCGTATCGCCTGGTCCCAGTGCTCAATCGAGCCGGTGTAATCACGCCGGATGCGCAGGATGATGCCGAGCACGCTATGGGCAGCTCCACTGGCTTCCGCAGCAGCATGTGGAGCGAAGGCTTCGACCTCTTTCACCATCGCCAGCGCAGCCCGAGCGCTCTCCTCGGCTGAAGCCAGCTGTGTCGTCATTAGCTGGGCCCGCGCCATGGAAGCCGAAAGCTGGATCCGGACCAGCGGCGACCCTTCCCCCATTACGGTCAGCGCCTCTCGAAGCAGATCGAGCGATTCCTGCACCTTGGTGCGCTGCATCAGGCAGTTTGCCAGGCGCAGCGCCATTTGGGACCAGTGGACTGGCCCAACCTGTTCGCGTGGAGTGAGGTCCAGTGCCCGGCGATACGCCTCTTCAGCCTCCTGCGCGCGCGTCGTATTCACAAGCAGGTCGCCCAGCAAGGTCTGCAGCCTGCGCTGCAAACTGACATCGCTACCTGGCCCAGGCAGCTCAGCCAGCATCTCGTCAACAACCTGGGCTGCGTCCGCTGCTAACCCACGGTTGCGCAGATCGCTCACCTGATCGGTAAGCCAATCGACGGCCTCTTCATATTCTCCGGCCTGGGCTAGGTGATAGGCTGCCTCGGCTGCATCACCGCCTCCGGCGCTCATCAGATACTCGGCTGCGTGCAGATGCAGCTGGCGGCGGTTACCCGGCTCGGTCTTTAATCGGTGTTGAATATGCGAGCTGATCAGCGGGTGCAGGGCAGCCTGCGTTGGCCGGTCGATCAACTGGCGCCGGCGCGCTTCATCAATCGCCCGGGCCGGCGCTTCAGGTTCGGGCAGGATCTCGCGCAGGCAATCCCCGACCGCCGACTGGTAGAGATCGAGTGGGAAGCGGAAGAGCGACAGCCACGCCAGCAGCTGGCGGGTGGCAGGGTGAAGATCGTTCAAGATGGCATCCAGGATGTAGGCCGAGACAGCCGGTTCAAGTGCCAGCTCATCCAGATGCTGACCGGCAGAGAGCCTGCCGGTCAGCATCTGGCCCAGAGCAAGGCGAATCAGCATCGGATTTCCGGCTGTGATGCCGTGTATTTTTCCGGCGAGCTCCGGCTCGAGGCCGCTGCCGATGGCAAGAATTAGCGCCTCGCTTTCCTGCCGGTTCAGGCCTTCCAACCGCAATTGTGGAATACCAAGACCAGGCAGCTCCTCACGGCTGATGAAGAGGAAGTGCAATCCTTGCACCTTCATCCAACACCGCAGTGCCTCCCACGCGAGTTCTTCCTTTAACTCATGGACATCGTCGAAGCAGAGCAGCGCCTGGGTCTCGGCCAATGCAGAAGCGATGATGTTGATCTGCTGATCGTACGTGGGGGCCGGCGTACTTGAACCGAGAAGGAAGCTGACCTGCTCCTGTCCCTCCAGCAGTAAGAAGAGCGCCAGCTGCCGGATGACCGTTTCGAGTGTCGGGCTTACCGCAGCGCTGAATGTGACCCAGAAAACCGGATCCTTCTGCTCGCGTGCAATCCGGGACCCGAGCGTAGTTTTTCCGATGCCTGGCATTCCGATCAAGGCGGCAGCTCCCTGGCTATTCACGAGTGACGCCAGACGGTCATACGCATCCGTTCGTTCAACCTCCACGCTGGGCGGCGCAGGGACAGATTCCAGCGCACCAACTTCCTCCAGCTGCTCGTGTTTATCCGCCGACAAGGTCGCATAGTGCAGGCTCTGCAGTATGCCCCCACTGGCCCGATCGGCCAGCTCGACCAGCCGGGCGGCGGTCTCAGGCTCTTCTTCGAGTCGAAGTGCCGGTACAAAGCGTGTGGCAACGATCACCGGGTCTGGCGTACGCTGCTCGCCTTCGAGGCGCGAGATGTGCGCCTCGCTGTATCCAACCTGGATACCGAACTCCATCTGGGTCAGCTGGGCCTGGCGGCGCAGCAGTCGGAGCATGGCACCGAACGTTTCAGCTTGAAGAACCCGGGACAAACCAGCCACCGAAGATCGATCTCCTCGAGTGCTCCGCAGGCGGATTACCCCGCAGAAGGGGTGTACTGTTCGTGGAGACGCTCGTGTTCTGCTTAAAAGGCCAGCAGAGGGGTGCTGGCCGGTTGCATTATAAAGCTATGGCGTCAATCTTGGCAAGAAATGTCAAGTTACAGCTCTCGGGATGTCATAAGATCAGGTCGACCTGGAGGGATGCCCCCATGCGCCGTGTCTTTCGCCGCCTGATCCGGCGGGTCAACACCACCGAATGGTCGGTGAGCTGGTTTGAGGTTCTGCCCGGAGAAGATCCGGGAAGGCTTGCTGATCGAATCGAAAATGAAGTTCCTGACCGCGATCTCGGCGATGCCTCCGCTGGCGCTGGTACAGCCCCAGACGTGGACGGAACTGAACTGGAATCCTAGAGGCTGAAGAGATGGAGACAAATACAATGGCCCGTTTCTGCAGCAATTCGTTTGCACAAGGTCACGCCGAAGGGAGCAAGCCAGCACATCCACAGCTTGCCGTCATTCTCCTTCTATTGACGATCTCGATCCTGTCCGCGTGCAGCAGTCCATCTCCACAGCCTGCGTTATCCGGCGCTGCGTTTCAGGATGACTTCTCAAATCAAAACTGCCTTTTCGGGAAGCTACAAGCCGGCTCGACCCAGGGCTACGAGTGCACCGACGGCGAGTTCCGAGCCTGGATTAACAATAACCAGGCTGCCTACGATCTCGTCACGGCGTCATCCAGCGAGAGCTATGGTGATGTCCAGGTCGAAGTCGACGTCCGCTTCGTTTCCGGCGAAGAAGCCGGCGCATACATCATCTGTCGCGGCAGCCAGCTCAAAGGCAATTTCTATTTCCTGCGGATCAGCGCCGATGGCCTGGCCGAGATCACCGACTACCTCGATGGTGAAGAGCAAATCGCCCGAATGTACCCGCTATCTGAAGGGACGATCCAACCCGGATGGAACCATCTGCGGGCTGACTGCATCGGTAAAAATCTTTCGCTCTACCTGAATGGCGAGCTTCTGCTTGAACGGGAATTCGACGCCTCCTATTACCCGAATGGAGAGATCGGCCTGGGCGCAGGTGGAGGCTCGCTGGGTTTCAGCGAAGTCCGCTTCGATAACCTTCAAGTGACGCAGCCCTAGTCGAGGGAGGACTGGTTTTCCACGCCTGCCGTATGCGACCACCCAGAGCCCCCTCCATACGTCGGCTGCTGCAACAGAGAAAACAAAACAAACAAACACAGACAAGGAGTCAACCGATGTCGAAAATCGAATATTCCCCTGTTATCTTCTGGAAGGATTCCCACTCCCGGCACGGATTACGGCTTCAAATCCCGGCCATGGTTTTAATGCTGGCGCTGCTCTCCGCCTGCGGCGGGAAAGAAGAAGCCCCCGCGGCTCCATCCAATGAGAACTCTAGCTCGCCTGCGGCCTCGGAAAGCGCGCTGCCACCATCCCAGGAAAGCGAGAACAATGCGCCAGCACCTGCGGGCGGGGGAAATGACATCCTGGCCGGTTTCAACCCCTGCGAAATGCTCACCCAGGCCGAGGTTGAAAGCTTCTTTGAGGAACCTATGGCGACGGATGCCGCGCCCGAGAGCATCGGCCCCTACCGGAGCTGTATGCTCACCAGCCAGTCTGGCGGCAAGATGATCATCCTGCAAGTAACAAATGAAACGGCTGACCAGTTCAAGGCCGATAACGAAAGCAGCGCTTCGATGTTTGAGGTGGTTCCCACCCCCGTCGCCGGGCTAGGGGACGAGGCAGTCTTTATGTCCGGGCTGCTGCGGGTACGGGTCGGGGACCAGGTCTTCCAGGTCGTCACATGGCACCCGGAGGATCAGCAGGACCAGGCGTTCAGCATGACTCAGGAAATCGCCCGCCTGGCGCTTCCCCACATGCCGTAGCAGGACGGATTCAAAAACGGGATTCTTTGGCAAGCCGATCCGACTCGATAGATGTGCGGATTGCACCGGAGGACGATATGTTAAAGCAAAAAAAAGGGCCGAAACAGCGGGTGCGCTTAGTTGGCATACATCTGATTCTGCTGGCCGCGGTGCTCGCCACCTCGTTCTTGCCGGTCGGGACCGTCTCGGCTGGAAGCATAACCCCTAGAGAGAGCTCGCCAGCCTCGGGTGTGATCAGTGAGGATGGTCAAGTCAGCTTCGCCAGGCCGGCACAGCGTGAAATCCCGACGTCGACGCCGATCGGCCGCCAGCCCACCCCAACACCAACGCTGCCCCCGCGCTATACGCCGACCAGCCCTCCACCTCCGCGCAGGGATACGCCTACCGCCACACTGGCCTCGAGTCTGGCGACGCCCACACCGACGCCGACAGCGACCGGAACAAGCGAAGCGCCAGTCGATGTCGTCCCCTATAGTGGTACGAATACGCTTACCATCCTCGGCTGCGATCCACCAGCGGAGGAGGTCAAGCTTACCTTCCGGCGAATCTATAGGAACATTCAGGCCTCGGGCGAATCGATCCGGGTGCCGGTACAGCCGGGCGGCGCATCCGGATTGTTTGTCTTCGACCCGCCGCCGGCAAAGCCAGGCGACCTCTTCGCCCTCGATCTGCACCTGAACTCGCCCGACTGCCCGACCGGCGAGGAGAGCGGTATCGACAACTGGACACCGGGAAGCTCAATCCACACGACCTTCGCTCTCCCCGGGGGCGCTTCGCTTCTAGCTTCCTCGCTGGGGAAGACGATCCCAGGGGCACAGATGGGGGAGGTCTTTGCAGGAGGAGTGTGGACAACAGATATCGAGTTTTCCACCAGCCCGAAGGGCAATTATCAAACCTTCAAGTGGGAGACGGTCCTGCCAAACATCCAGGGCGGTAAACTCCAAGCCAGCCTGATGCCGTTTCCGAGCAAGACGGAGGGCGACCTGTTCTCGCCGCCGGGATTGGTCGTTGAATGGGATGTTACCTGCGTCAACTGCACCTTTACGGTCGACGTCTCGAGCCTGGCCATCGAGCCTCCAGCCGGCTCACAATCCCAGCCGGCGAAGCAGAATTTCCTCCAGCAGGCCTGGCAGGCTGCGGGCAAGGTGTTCAACCAGCTCCTGGGTTGGGTGAAAGCGATCTTTACCAAGCAGACGCCGGAGGCCCCCGGGGCGCCGATCATGACGGGCGCCTCGCAGCAGCCTGGCAACTTCGTTAACCTCGTCGATACTGGCAAGATCATGCCGCCGCTCATCACCACCTATTACTTCCGGATCATACCCGTGTACAACCAGCAGGCCGCAGGCTCGGCCAGCAACCCGGTGCGCATCCAGTGGTACGGCGAGGACCCCTTAGCCGACGTCATCAAGAAGGGCCAGGAATGCCAGCAGAATCCGAGCGCACCAGGTTGCCCGACGCCGGTGCCGCCGCCGCTCAAACCTTTTATCGTTGAGATCGCCGGCTACCACGGCATCGTCGCCCCCAAAAATGGGCATGTGGGCTGCTACCTCGTCACGAAAGACACCACGGTCAAAATCGGCGGCGTTCCGGCATCGTACAAAGCAGGCGATAAATTTTGCCCGCCCAAACCGAAGAGCAAATCCTGGTACGAGGCGGTGGTCGACTTTGTCGTCGACGCGGTGAACTGGGTCAGCACCGCCTATAACGACCTCAAGGACACCGTCGTCAGCATCGTGGCGAATTTCGTGCCCGACGTGATCTGCAATAAAGCCTGTCTGGGCACGCTGCTCGATGCCGGCCTGATGGCGCTCGGCATCCCGCCCAGCATCCCGAATTTCGACCAGTTGATGAACGAAGGCTTGGAGTACCTGGCTTCACAGGCTGCAGCGCAGCTCAATATCCCCCCGGAGGTCACCGACGCAATTAAACCGGGGGATTTCCTGACCGATGCGGCTTTTGATTTGGCAGTCAGCGAGGCGGAAGCAGCCTGGCGGGCCGAGGCCGAAAAACAGCTCAAGCAAGGCCTGCAGCAGGGGCTTGAAGCAGCCCAGTACGCGCTTTCCAGCTCCGTAAGCTGGATACCGGACGGGGTGCCCGTCAAGCCCGATCCGTTCGGGGATTACCAGCCACCGACGATGATACTCAAGGTCACGCGCGATCCCACGGTTCCGCTTGAAGCGGATTTCTGCAGCGGCCAGCCGGGGCAGAAGGGCACGCTCTTTATTGACACCACGGTCGTGGTATCGGCCGAGCACGCGCAGAACTTCAACGACTGGATTTCATCGACGAAACAGAAGATGAAGGCTGACTATGCGTACTACCTGTACGAGTCGATGTACGTGCCGCTGCCCCAGCTGGGGCTGGGCGAAACGCAGCTCGTACCGGTCGTGCTGAAGCCGACCATCAACAACTACTGGGGGAACCCGTGGACCTCCTACAACGACGCACAGAGCGCGTGGAGCACATGGTACTGGAACGGCGAGATGGACCTGTGGGTTTACAACCCCTGCAGCAAGAGCGCTTCGATCCTGGGTGACCCGAACCAGTCTTTCGGGCAATAGACCCGCCACACATCGTGAGCGAACTGTCGAGTAAGGAGACGAACCCATGAAGCGTAGCAGCCCAAAGCTGTGGAAAACCAATTCGCCGCAACGTATCCTGCCAATGATTGGAGCATTCCTGCTCGTGCTGCTCCTATCCGCGGGCTGCAATCGCCCTGCAGGCACGCATGGCGCAGCCTCTGATGGTCCGTCCGGGGACCAGGACGGCGGTGCCGCGTCATCCACAGCTGATACTTCTGCTCTTGTCCCCACCTCATCGGAAGGACCGCTCGAGGTTCCCTACCAGGAACCGAATGAGCTCCCGGCGGATTTCAGGGCGCTACTCGAACAAAACATCGCTGCGGGAATATGGAGCCAGGAGCAGGGGCTGCTGACTCTCACCCGCTACCTTGCCGGAGCGCTTGAGGCCGAGGCAGTTCCGGAAATCGGCGAGGTCACCTTCGGTGAGGCCACCGGTTTCCTGGGTCTGGTACGCAGTTATATCGAACAGAGCGGCGATACACAGACAACTGCCGAACTGCAGCGCTTACTGCAGGCGCTATCCCCCGACGCCGAGACACTCGATGCGTACAGCGTTTCCGCTGAGCAGGCTGCTTCCCGCGCTCCCGGGCTTTCAAGCAGAACTTTGCTGGTAAACTGCAAGAGCCTCGCCCTCGACGGTTTCCCTAAAGATAAGGCGATTGCCTGTTTTCAATATCAAAATTTTTCCTTCAACGGAAATACCTACCGCCTCTACTATCCTCTCGATTGGGGATCACAAGGCGGTGCCCAGAAACCCTGGGTGGATGCGGCCTTCGAAGCAGCCCAGACCGCCGTCAAGCACTACAACGCTTACGGTGCACAGGAATCGATTAACTTTGTCTTTACGGTTCTCGATTTGCCCAAGAAGAATAATTTCGTCACCTGGGCTGACTCGGCCGGCGCACAGGCTGGAAATCCCTGCACGATCGCGCTCTATCCCGTTTCATTGGGCAAGACACCCGAGGCCTTCAAGCAGATCGTCGCACATGAGGTCTTTCACTGTTTTCAATACACACACTTCACCGTCCCAAAGGTCGTCCTCAAAGCATCCGACTGGTGGGTGGAAGGTTCGGCCGAGTTCTTTAGCAATCTCGTGTATCCATCGATAGACCTGGAGCACCGCTGGCTGTCTACCTTCAATTCCTACTCGCGCTACAAGCCGATCGTCGAGATGAGCTACGAGGCGTACCTCTTCTTTCAATACCTCAACAACCGCCCAGATCATGACATCCCGGCCATCCTGAGTTTGATTTCCCTGTTGCCCACATCGGGAGGTGCGGCCGAGCAAATTGCAGCACTGAGCGGTTATACCAACATCGACCAAATCTGGCATGCCTTCGGTCAGGCCTTCGTTAACGGGGAAGTTGTGGATTCAAACAAGAAGCAAATCAAGACCGAGATCCAGTACAACGAAACATACCTGTTCAAGGCAAGCCAGCCACTGGACCTCGATGTGAAAGATTTTTCGTTGAGCAGATACCTGCTCTCGCTCGGGCCTGGAAAAGGGTTCCATATTGCTCTCGCGAAAACGGACGCGGAAGTGCTGCAGGTGATCGGGACACTACCAACACCCACGCAGTGGCTTCCGGTCGCTGTCGATCGCGAGACGGGCTGCGCGAACTATGTCGCCCTCTTCACGGCAACCGGTACCATTCTTGCCAACCCCCGCCAGGTTAAACTGGAGATTACCGTCGACCAGCCGGCCACCGCGCAGACGACCTGCGATACCTGCCTGATTGGTGTGTGGGACATCGATACGCCCAGCTTCGCCGAGTACCTAGCGGCACCTTTCAAGAATACCGATCCGGGGTTCTTCAGCATCGACAGCATGGGTGGAGTCTGGCGCCTGGAGTTTACACAGCAGTCGGTCGTCACCGGAGAGTACAACTACTTCGTGGCCTACGAACTGGATCAAACCGGCGGCGGCTCTGGGTTTGGCGTGCTGGCCCAGGTGCTGCTCGACATCACCGGTGACGGTTCGGCCGAATACGCCAACGACAATGTCGACCACCTCATTTTCTCCCTGCTTGACGACAATGTCAGCATGACGCAAAAGATCCTGATCAATGGGCAGGAGGTGCCTGGAGACGGTGACCTGCTAAGTGGCATGGGACCCTCCCTCTCAAATGGGCTGACCGGGGCAGCACAGTACACCTGTGATGAGAAGGCGGGCGAGCTTTATCTATCCTACGATCTGGGTGGTGGGCAATTGGCAAAACCCATTAAATACAACCGCCACTAGGAATGTTGATCGACCCCACGTCGGGTATCATCCCGGTGCCCGATGGACATGAATATGGAGGAGTGGATGCACGTGAAGAGAAAATCCTGGCCCGCGTTGATCCTGACCGGATTGATCCTGGCCGGCGCGGCTTGTGGAACTTCAAACGAAGCTCCTGCGGAAGATACGGCAGCACCGAGCACGGTGGCGAAAACCTCCTCCGACGGAGTGCTTCTCTTTGACGATTTTTCCAATCCCGGCTCCGGCTGGCCCATCGACGATACCTATTACTTTCGAGGCTATGACGAAGGGGCATACCGTATCCGCATCGATCAGGATGAAAATCCATACATCTTTCCGCTCGCAGTATCCGGCCACAGCTTCGGGGATGTGCGGGTGGAGGTGGACACCGAACGTGTCTCTGGCTCCGAGAGCGCCGGAGCCTACCTGATCTGCCGCTACCAGGACAATGAAAATTACTACTACGCCGAACTCGACGGCGATGGCATGCTTTCGATTGGCGCCTACCTTGAAGATGAACAGGTGATCGTGGTTGACGACTTCCCCAGTGGAGTTGCCCCGTCTCAGAATCACTTTGAACTGGACTGCACGGGGACGGAAATGGTCGTTTATCTTGACGGCGTTCAGTTCCTCTATGCTGCGCAGCTCGAGATCCCTACCGGTGATGTTGGTTTCGGCGCTGGAGGTTCGGGCAGCGGCGTCACGGAAGTGCTTTTTGATAATTTCATGGTCAGCCAGCCCTGATCGCGGCTCGCAACCGGATCTCACCGGCGCGATCGTCGCCGGGGATTCACGCCTTGCCACGAGTGGGGTTTTGTCACATAATATATTATTGATATCGTACGTAGTCGGGCTTATTTATCGTATACAACGCGCATAGGCTTGGACGACGCGGACCGCCGATCGATCCCCCAACCATCGACAACCGCATTGCCCGGATTCCGCCATACCGGTGCGGATATGGCGCGCACCGATCGGATTGCTCATTCCGCAGGATGCAGATTGAGTGACGGCCATGGATTCGTGTCACGGCCAACGTCAATCCTCGATCAAAGGATGGTTCGCTCATGGCAAAGACATCACGACCAGCAGTAGTTCGCTTGATTCTGCCGGGGCTACTGCTCCTGCTCGCCAGCTGCACCAATTCACCCACAACCGGACCGATGGCATGGATCGATGCGCCGCTCGACGGCAGCTTGCTCCCGCTTGCCCCGCAGGAGGTTATCGCGCACGGCGCAAATCAGGCCGGGGTTGCCCAACTCGAGTTCACCGTAAACGGTGCCTCGCCCGAGACTGAAATCCCGGCCGATACCGGCGACCGCCTGTCACACGTCAAGTGGACCTGGCATCCGCCCGAGCCGGGGCGGTACACATTGGCCGTACGCGCCCAGGACGGCGATGGCAACTGGAGCGATCCATCCCAGGTCGTAGTTACAGTTGGTGATATCGCCACACCCTCGCCAACCCCAACGACCGGTCCCACAGAAACCCCTACGCCGACCGCCAGCCCATCGCCCACGCCAACCTCAACATCCTTGCCAGGCGGTATTGCCGGCCTGCCGCTCTCCACCGGGCGGGTGTACTTCGGCGGGACGAGCTGCGACCCGGCGCAGGTCACCTTCCATGCCAGCGCCAGTGCCGCCGGCGGGGTAAAGGTGGTGGTGTTCTTTTACCGGGTGGAGGACGCGGCCAGCGGCGAGCAAACTGCCTGGTCCCAGGGTGAAGCGATGAACGTTCAGGGCAACGGGGCCTTCGCTATTACGAAGACCGGTGACAGCCTGGCACGCACGAGCGGCTTTGGCGGAGACGGCGGCATCGTGCACTACCAGTTCGCGCTGCAGCCCAACCAGGGTGAACTCGTGCGCAGCCCGGTCTACACCGACCTGCAGCTTGCGCGCTGCAATGCCATCACCATTCTGCCGCCGATGATCCTGGTGACCGTCACGCCGACCGTACCTGTGATCAGGTGATGTCCGAGCCGATGGGTTTCATTACCGGTTTTCGAGTTTAGATAGCGACCCTTCGTTGCAGGCAGGGATCTGGAGACACTTATGAGTACTCGTCGTTGGATTGTCTTACTTATCACAGTCGTGCTGGTCGGAGGCCTGGCAGCTGGCCTTTTGATCTGGAAACCCTGGCAAGTGGCTCAGCTCAACGCCGCTACCCGCTCGGTGCTGAGCCTCTCTGAACCAACCGACGGCTCAACCGTTCCACTGCACAGCACCGTCGCGATTGCCGGCGAAGGTCTTTCAACACCTGGCTTCACCCGGGTCGAGCTATGGGTCAATGATCAACTCTGGGAGGCGAAAGATTATTCTCCGGCCGAAGCTGTGCTGCAGGAGTTTTGGTCGTGGACGCCCTCGGGCGAGGGCCAGCACAAATTTCTGCTGCGAGCTACAGATACAAAGGGCAACATCACACAATCCGAGCCATTAACCCTGACCGCGATCCGAGAGGCGGATGTACGGTTTCCATTGCCTTTCACCGCAGATGGCGGCGAGACCGTCGCAGGATTAGCTCAGGCATTCGAAACCGACCCGCAGGCAATCCTGGATTCAAATCCCGGTCTCGATCCTGATGCCTCGCTGGCACTGGGCCAGGAGATCAGTATCCCGGTGCCGGTTCCGAATTCCGCACCTGTGAGCCCGCAGGATGGTCAACCAGCGGCTCCGCCTTCGCAGCCGCTTCCGCCCACGCCGGAGCCGGCTGACAACACCCAGCCAAACTCCCTGCAGGTGAATCTGGCCCAGTTGAACCTGCCGCTCGCACCCGGTTTCGTGATCAAGGATGGAATCCTGATTCCCAAGTCACCCGTGGATAAGCTATACCTCTACGCCTCGCTTGCCGGCGGGCCATGGCTGCGCTTCCCGAGCGACAAGAACACATTCCTGCAGCCAACATCTGGTGCCTACGACCTGGCCGGCCTCATCCCTCCTGACGCGCTTACGAATTTACCCAAACCCACGCCCTTTGAGGCTGAAGCCTGGGGCTGGAACGGTGGACAACTGGTTTATCTGGGCCGCCAAGGGGGCGTTCTCGGTGAGAACCAGGCCTATGCCTTTCTGGGTACACTCACGACAACCCGGCTGGATATTATCGGCACGATTCGTAACCAGACCAGCTATGTTAGCGAGTGGACGATCCCCAGCCCGATCGAAGGCTACTTCCAGGGTTATAACCAGGTCTTTCGCTGGTCCTCGCTCGAAGGCAGCATCAATGCGGGAATCTGGCAGGTTTCAACCAAGCCCTTTGAATCGGGCCTGTTCTGGACGCCGGATGTCATCGCCACTGGAAAAACATCGCCTCCAAAGTACGTTACGAAGAAATCCGGCTTTCCATTTCCAGCCTCGGAAACCAAACTTGTTCCGGCAAAATTCTCGGTTGATTTTTCGAAGTACATCGATTTCCCCGAAGGGCAGGCACCTTCAAGCAATCCATTTAATGCTATCCAGCAAGCTATTGAATCACTGCAGAATCAGATCCAACGCTTGACGGACATCAACAGCCTGCTTCCGACAACTTTTTACATCCGTGTCATCCCGATCGCCCAGGGTGGAAAACTGCTCCAACCATCGAATACGGTGATCGTTCGCTATGGGCCTCCGGAGCAGATTCCAGTCAACGCCGAGACTGGCCCGCTCTATGACGTGCAGGTGATTGGATTCCAGCCCTACCGTCCGGCTGACCCGAGCTATGCCTCCTGCATGGTGCTCTCCAAGCCGCTGCAGCAGTGCAGCCAGCAAGGGACGAAGAGCTTCGAAGACATCCTGAACAGCATCAACCCTAACAGTTCCCCAAGCGAACCTGAGCTCACATGCACCACGCTGCTCCCGGCCGGTTCTCTTTCCTGCGGCTGTCCGGGTGTGACCTGCAAGTCTTCCGACAGCGGCTGCGGCTGGAATCTGGCCTGCCACCTGCAGAAGGGGCTCGATACCCTCGGCGGGCTCGTCAAGGACTTCTTCAGCTGGGTGGCCAAGACCTATAACAACCTCAAGAACGCCGTGGTCGACTTCGTGGGAAATATCGGCTGTTCCGCGTTCTCGGGCGACGCGAAGGACACCTGCAAGGCTGCCATCAACCTGGGGGTCAATATCGGGCTTGCCTATCTTGGCATCCCTCCGGAACTGCCAAATTTCGATCAACTGCTGGACCAGGGCCTCGAGTACGCGGTCCAGACTGCCATCTCCGAGGTGACCGGCTGTGACCCACTGTGTCAGGATTCCATCCGCAAAGGCCTCGATCTGCTGGCGCATCCCGACAAGCTGGTCAACGAGGGCCTGGATTACGGCCTGCAGCTGGCCCAGGAAGAACTGCAGAAGCACGGCGTCAACTGCGATGATCTGTGCAAGGGCATCGTCAAGGATGCCGTCAAGGGCGACCTCGACGCTGGGAAGTACCTCGACCAGGCGCTGAACCATGCCGCTCAGCAGGCTGCCGACTATCTCAACAGCCAGGGCATACCCTGCGACCAGGACTGCGAGGCGGTGATCAAGCAGAACCTAAAAGCGGGCACGGACTCATTCGACATCGGCCCCTTTGGGCAGTCGGGCCAGACGGCCTTCAACCTGTGGGAACCGCACCCACTCGCCTCGGTCCAGCCGGCCGTGCTCACAGTGCGCGTCAGCCGGCGGATCGAGACAGCGGGGATCCCCAAAACCGATATCGAGCGCTGCGGTCTCTCGGTGTACAACCACGCGACAAACGCCATCGGCGGGGAGAACATCGAAGGGCAGCTCTTCGAGGCAGTCGGCCTGGACATCCCGCCGCTCGATCCGGGCGCATCGATGACTATCCCGATCCTGCTCGACCGCTCACCGTGGAACCCGCCGGCGGGCTTCTCGCCTGACCTGCAATCGCCGCCCGGCACGATCATCGCCGGATACACCGAACTTGACGTAGGCCAGTGGCACTTGCTTTACTACGGATCACAGGCCACATTTAACATGAGTGGCCCCTATTTCCTGACCCTGGGCGCCGATAATCAGACGGTTGGACTGCCCTGCGTCTCGAAGACCAGCTGGAGCACCCAGATGCCGGCCTCCAATCCGTGAGCAGGTGATGACAGAGACATTCTTCGAGCGTTTGAAATGGATTGAGACCGGAGCCCTCGCGCTAGGGCTGCTGATGCTGGTCGGTGCCAGCCAGTTCGAATGGCCGTGGCTCTACACCGCCTGTATGCTCGCTTTCGGCCTCGGCCTGAGCCTGAGCGGGTTGGGCGCCTTCACCACCCGCCGGGTGCGCGTACTTGAGTTCTTCCGCGAAGGCTCCCCCTACCTCGGCCCGGCTGCCGTTCCCTGGGGTTTTGCAGTTTTCGTTCTGGGGGTCTCACTCTTCGGTATTGGATTGCTGCGGACTTTCGGGCTTGACGCGTCCTTCCTGGAGTACCTGAAACAGCATCCGGCCGCCGGGTTGGTAGTAGCCGCACTGCTCCTGGGCGGACTCGGAACCGGGATGGCGCTTGGACCGCCGGACTGGAACACAAGTGTATGGCAGGCGCTGCTTCACATACCGCTGCGATTTCTCGGCGTCTTGGTGGTTCTGGCTGGCCTTAGCTGCCTGTTCCTGGGGGGATTTGAAGCACTCGCGCCGGCCGCGTTTGACACCTGGCTTCAGCAGGTCCTCGGACCGTTCGCTCCCTGATGCTTGCCTGTGAGACGTTCAGATTGCCATTAGCCGGGGTAGGCGCTTTGGAATGCCTGCTCGAGAACATGACTTCTGTTCATTTTAATCAGCCGGGAGAAGAGGGATCATGAGCCAAGACTATACGTACTTCGAAAAAATCGACGACCTTGCCCCGGACGTTCCGTCCGATTCGATTCTAAGCCGAACCTTTTTTGAAGACGATCGGTTGAAGGCGATTCTCTTTTCCTTCGCCACCGGCCAGGAGCTCTCCGAGCACACCGCCTCGCAGCCCGCGATTCTGCATTTTATTGAAGGCGAGGCCGACCTCAAGCTCGGCGAGGATGAACTCACAGCCGCACCCGGCACGTGGGTTCGCATGCCGGCCCGCCTGCCGCACAGCGTGCGCGCCCGCACCCCGGTGACGATGCTGCTGCTCCTGTATAAGGAATAAAGCTGCAAGAGGGGTTCTTCCCTGGCCTTCGTGGACTCCACCCTCGGTGGCGGGTGGTACTGAACTTACAACTGTGCGACGGCAGCGTTAGGAGTCGTCAAGGGCGATTCGGACGCTTTCCGCTTCTCGGCCATGCGGATGGCGTTCAGCGCCAGGCCGATCTTGTTCCCCAAGTCGACCAGCCCCTTCAGGTCATCCCCTGAATAGCCCTTGCCGCTCGCCCGGGAACCAACCGAAAGCAGGCCGAGCAGCTCGTTCGATTTCCCGCGGTCGATGAAGAGCGGCACGTGTCCGGCGAGGTTAGCCATGCCCTCGCTGGCAACAACGCGCTTCTTCTGCAGCTCTTCGTGCTGCTTCTTCGAAAGCATGATCATAGGATGTTCTCGCGCGGCACCGTTCAGCTGACTGGCCAGTTGGAAGCGGTCCGGGCCGGTGGCGAGGTAGAAAGCCGCATGCTCGGTGCCGAGCACGCTCCTCACATGCTCCATCGCTAATTCCATCAGCGTCTCGCGGTCGAGAAAGCTCCAGTATTCGGGCATCACCTCCACCAACCCGGATGCCAGGTCGAGCTTCTGGGGGTAAAAGCGCTTATCAACGAAATCTTCAATCCGGCTGCGAAGTGGTTGAAAGACAACCGCCACGATAACGGCTGATATCGCCGCCCCGAGCGCCTTCGACTGGTCGCCGAGCGCCTCTTTCGTGAGCTCAGTCGTCAGCGCGATCACCATGGCGAATGTGCCCGCCATGAGGGTCGTCAGTGGGCCGTAGATCAGCGCCCGGTTGATCACAACGTCCAGGTCCCACAGCCGGTAGCGGAAGATGGAAATTGCGATCGCCACAGGGATGCCCAGAATGGTGAGAAAAAAAAGCAAGTTGGCCAGGAGGCTAAAACCGCCCTCCGCATTTGAGAAGAAGAGTGCAACCAGTGAATAAAAGACTGCGAACATCACGCCCGCCAAAAGCAGCACCTTGATCTGCTGCCGTTCACCGCTGCCCGCTCCCCAATAACGCATGTACAGCGAAGCGACGGAGCCGGCAACAACCACGAGCAGACCGACTGTCCAGAGAAGCATGAAACCGCCTTCCCAGAAACTAGCCGGGATGACGCCTATTGGGTTGGGGATCGTCCAATTCGAGGTCTCGAAGTTCTCAAAAAAGGCTCCCAGCACAACAAAGGTCAGCACCATCCCCAGTGCGAGCCAAGCGACCCAGCGCCAGCGCGGCGAGGGGGGATTGCCAGTCGGGAAATAAAGCGGGATGAGAAAGAGAGGGAAGAACGAAAATACCCAACCTCCGTTGTGCAGGTACAGTATCAACCACAAGCCCAGGGTCAGATGCTCCGGAGGTGAATAAGTATAAGACACCAGCACAAGGTCATTCATGTTGCTCAATCCGCCCGACAAGCCGATGATCATCATCAGCCATCCGACCCGGTTGCCGGGTTGGCGGGCGATGATCAACGCCGCCAGCACCGAAAACGCCAATGGAAGCGTCAATCCCCAGCCCAGGACTTCGACCGGATCATCGAGCGCTGGCTGTCCAGTCAAACTGACAATCGCCTTGGTCACGCTGACGGCGATGACGGGGATCGCCAACCCCCAGGCGATGATACGTGCTCGTTTATTCTTTTGCTTCATTCCGCGCTCCTCGCAGCCAGCCCAAGCGCCTTGGACCGGGTTCATTCCACGCCAGCACGCCACGCACCTTGATCAGTGAGTGCGCGGCCTGGCTCTGTAAACAGCTTTTTGCAATCAGGATTCCCCTCACCGGGGAGAGCGTGATGCGGTACGGCGGAAATTATAGACCCATACATTCCTTCTGAATAGGATGAATGATGTGGGATTTGTGCGCAGGGATTAAGCATGACACAAATGCAAATTAGCCGCCCTTTCAGCTCATCATTGTTTCGACCACGGGTGCACGCGGGAAAGTTTCGCGCTATGCTGTAATGACACGACCGCCTATCCCCAGGAGCCAAGATGGTTACCTTTTTCAAACGCTCCTACCGAAACTTAGTACAACACCTTGACCCTTCCTGGCGCCGAACGCTGATTGCCTTTTTCGGCTTACGCATCATTAGCAGCCTGTGGTTCTCGCTGATCCAGGCGATGGGCCTGCCGCAAGCTGCAAGCGGGATTCCTGCATTGGAGGGGGTCCAGCCTATCACGACTGGCTTTCGTGGCCTGTTCGTCGATGTGTGGCTGCGCTGGGACAGCGTCCACTATCTGCGCATCGCACAGCTGGGGTATGCCGGAGATGTACGTTCCGGTTTTTTTCCTCTCTATCCACTGCTCGGGCGCGCAGTCGGCTGGCTGTTTGGAGGGGATGCTTGGATGGGCCTGCTGCTCGTCAGCAACCTGGCCGCACTGCTCTCGTTCTATCTTTTAGATCACTGGATGGTCGCACTGGGACGGGAAGAGCAGGCGCCGCTGGCTCTGGCAGGACTGGCGCTGTTTCCGACAGCATTCTTCCTGGTCGCGGGTTATCCCCACTCCCTGCTTCTGCTGCTCATCCTGCTTGGAATTTGGAGCGCTGCCAGCGGGCACTGGGGATTGGCTTTAATCACGGGTTTGGCCGCAGGTCTAACGCATTCAACCGCGCTGCCGCTCTCCATCGTGTTTATCCTTTGGCCCAGCCCGCGTCGAGCCTTAGGACGCTTTTTGGCTGCGTTGGGCCCACCGCTCGGGATGGGTCTCTTCCTATCCTGGCGTATCGCTGCAGGATACCCCGACTTCAGCGAACTGCTTCGATCGATCTGGGGTCGGCAATGGATTGCGCCCTGGATCGCACTGGTTCAAGCGCAAGAGCACCTGGGTTGGCCAGTCCTCCTTTTGCGCTCGTGGCCCAATATTCTTATCGCTGTAGTGGCCATAATCGCGATCTACTGGGCAGCAAAGAATGTTCCCTTGCAGCATGCTGCTTATCAGGGTGGATTGGTCTTGCTCCTTCTTGCAACTGGAACCCAAAATGAATTCCTGGCAGGGTTTGGCCGCTATGCACTTTCGGGCTATCCACTCTTCGCTGCCCTGCCGGCGTTTTTCGGGTCGGGGCGCAGACGCTTTCTGGCTATCATCATCTCGGGGGCAATACAACTTTACCTGGCAGGTTTATTCGTCCTCTGGGCTTTCATCGGCTGATCCGCTCCGGCTCTTATCGTTCAATCACTACGCGACTGCCCACCAATCCACGCCTTCGCGCAGCCCCATGCCGCTCAAGCGCTCGCGAATCAAAGCCCGGGCGCCGCGCGAACCGACCGCCGCCAGCACGATGGGTTTCTTGTAGCGAGCAAGCTCCTCCCGCAGCGAGTCAGGTGAAAGGATGGGCTTCCCACGCTTCTGCCGTCCGATCTTGGCCGGATCGATGTCGATGAACACCGCCAGTGGAGCGCCAGCCCGGTCGAGGTGCTTGGCGATGCGTCGTCCCATCTGTCCGGCACCCCAGATGATGAGCGCGTCGCAATCGTGCAGCGGCCCCAACATCAGGTAGTGCGCCTTCGCCCGCAAGAACTGTTCCACGGCATAGCGCGAATCGGTGCGCGTCAGCCGGTCGGCGTGCTCGCGCCAATAGAGCAGCACTTCCGGGACTTTCTCAAAGTGTGCCCCGGCCAGATAAAGCCGTAGCCACAGGTCATAATCCTCCGGCCAGCCGTGCTCTTGGTAACCGCCGACTTGCTCTACCCAGCGCTTGCGGAAGGTGACCGAGGGATGGGCGAGCGGGCTCTCGATGAAAATCTCGCGAGTGATCGACTCGTGGTCGACGAGACGGTTGAGCCAGTCGATATAAGCCTGAAACCCGCCCCGCACCTCGCCCGCCGGGAAACCCTCCACCAGGCTGCTGACGAGCGCCAGGTCGGGCCGGGCACCCATCAATTCCACCTGCCGCTCCAGTCGCTCGGGATGGCAGCGGTCGTCGGCGTCCATGCGGGCGA